>Ga0066650_10000020_pt1 | contig 48533 bp, 50 predicted proteins | sample CryGey092014_all_FD_59539 | JGI IMG/M metagenome (GOLD analysis project Ga0066650, IMG submission 59539) | Groundwater microbial communities from aquifer - Crystal Geyser CG23_combo_of_CG06-09_8/20/14_all | ecosystem: Environmental > Aquatic > Deep subsurface > Groundwater | place: USA: Utah...
TCCCGTCATTTTATCAAACGCTATAATGTTGCCACCCGAATTCAGTGAAATGTTAGTAATTTGAATCTTTTGGGGCAAACTGAAAGTGCGTTTGTTTTCGGCATTTTGGTCTTGAAGTACAATATTATCTGCATTTAATTCAATTTGCCAACCAAGTTCTAGTTTTTGGCTTATGGAATTTGACCGGGTTTCAAGGATGATGGACTTTACTTGTTTGCCATTTTCTTTTAAGCTGTTCTGACTATTATAATTCGAGTATCCGTTCATGATCCCTAAGCTTAGAAGGCTAATGACTAAAAGAACTAATAATACTTCGATTAAGGTGAAACCTTTTTTAAAATTGTTCATATGTTAGACGTTTGAAATAAATTGATAAATTGGAGTAATAATTGAAACCGTTAGACCACCAATGCCAAGACCCATAATAATAAGTAATGCTGGCTCAATTAATGCAGTGATATTTTTGATAGAATTGTCAACTTCTTCTTCATAAAAATCGGCCATTCCTTCTAATAATTCATCTAGGGTTCCCGTTTTTTCGCCAACACTCACTATGCCCGTTACCACACCGGGGAACAAAGCCGGTTCCGATTTTAAGATTTGAGACAAATCCCTGCCTTTTTCAATTTGCTTTACAAAGCCATATACCTTTTCCTTGTAAACAACGTTTAGCGTTTCGGCTGTCAGTTTTAGGGCATCGGTAATGTTTAGACCGGAGGAAATGGTGGTGGATAAAGTTCTCGAGAATCGTGATAATTGAACATTCTTAGCTAATATATTAAATTTGGGTAGTTTCAAGGTTAGTTTGGAAATTAAATCTTTTGATGATTTTGTTCTTAAGGTCAAGATTCCGCCAACAATAAGTAAGATAAAAACAGTTACAGTAATCGGCCACCTTTTATTTAAAAAGAAGCCCGTATTAAGGAGAATTCGTGTGAACAAAGGCAGTTTTATACCCGACTGAGCAAATAAATTGGCAATTTTGGGAATTACAAATGTCATTAAAATAAAAACTAATATTAAGACTGCAAACATCAAAGTAGCGGGATAAATTAAGGCGCTTTTTATTTTATTTCTGGTGTCCATATCCTTTTTTAAATGAGTTGCCAGTCTTCTCAAACATTTATCGAGGTCTCCGCTTTGCTCGCCGGCTTTCACAATATTAATATAGTAACTTGAGAAAACATTTTTATAGTTCGATAAAACTGAAGAAATGGCATGTCCATTTTCTAAACCCTGTTGCATATCCAAGATAATTTTCTTCATATTTTCATTTAGAGTATCTTCGGACAGAATATTAAAAGCATCGTTAAGGGGGATACCTGCCTTTATCATTGTTGCCAAGTGTTCGGTAAAAATTAATTTATCCATGTTTTTTGCTTTGCCAAAAAAATTTAATTTCTTTCTCTTTTTAATATTCTTTTTTTGTTCTTTTATTGAGATAACAAAATAGCCCTGCTTTTTTAGGATGGTTACGACATCCTCGCGGCTTCTGGCATCGATATCGCCTTCCTTTTCATTCCCCTGTTTATCCACAGCTTTCCAATAAAAAAACATATTACTCCCTAATAACCCGCATTATTTCTTCATAAGTGGTAAGGCCCGAGGCGGCCTTGTTTAAACCATCCTGAAGCATAGTAATCATGCCATTTTTTACAGCGGATTGATGAATTTTTGTTTCCGGCGCGCTATCAATAATGAGGTTTCTAATGTTGTCATTTACTACCAGTACTTCAAAAATTCCAATTTGTCCCTTAAAACCGGATCCATGACATTCATCACACCCCTTGCCCATGTAGGCCATATTTGGCGATTTGTATTTTTTAATGTCGCTGCCCTCAATCCCTAAATGCTTGAATATATCCATTGCTTCTTTTTCGCTAATCTTCTTTGAAAAATTACATTTGGTGCAGATTCTTCTAACTAACCGCTGAGCAATTATTAGGTTTACAGTTGATGCAAGTAGGAATGGTTGAACGCCAATATCGATAATTCTTGGGATGGCGCCAGCCGCACTATTTGTGTGAAGAGTAGAAAGAACGAGGTGCCCGGTGAGAGCTGCATGAACAGCAAGTTCAGCAGTTTCTCCGTCTCTGATTTCGCCGACCATAATAATATCCGGGTCTTGCCTAAGCAGGCTCCGTAGCCCGTCGGAAAACCCAAGCCCTGTTTTAGTATTCACTTGAATTTGATTAATTCTTTTTATGTCGTATTCTACCGGATCTTCAATGGTGGAAATATTAACCTCGGGCTTATTTAAGAGATGCATAATAGTATAAAGGCTAGTGGTTTTTCCACAACCCGTTGGGCCGGTAGATAAAATCATTCCATGGGTTTTTTTAATTTGCTCATCTAGGAGAGCTTGCTGTTTTTGATCAAAACCAAGGGCTTCTAAGTTTAAAGGTCTCGAAGAGTCGGACAGCAGCCGCATAACAATTTTTTCGCCGTAAATTGTTGGCACAATAGATACTCTAATTGAGACCGATGCTTCATCTGTTTCATATTTAAATCGTCCGTCTTGCGGAAGTCTATGCTCGTCAATCTTAAGATCGGCTATTAACTTGACTCTGGCAAGAATGGCCGTATGAACCGCTATTGGCAGCCACAGAATGTCTTGAAGTACGCCATCTACTCTAAATCTGATCAATGTTTGATCCACTAAAGATTCGATATGAATATCTGAAGCGTCTTCTGAAGATGCGTATTCAATTAAGGTTTCTAAAATACTGATAACCGGAAGATCCTGAGCCAACTGCTGGGCATCTGAAGTTCCGGATTGGATAGCCTTACCGACGTTTTCATTTATAATCTTATCGAATTCCTTGTCGACATTGATTTCGTATAATGTTAATGCCTGTTTTAATCCTTGGTGAGTAACAAATGCCGGCTTTATGGACTTTTTCAGTTGATGTTCTAGAAACTGTACAGTTTTTAAATCCATGGGATCTATCATAGCAATAGTAATACTATTATCATCCTCGGCGACAGCTGCCACGTGATGTGATTTTGCATAATTTTCTGAAATTTTAAAAAGAGTATCCTTGTCTATCTTTCCCGACTTGAGGTCTAGATAAGGCATTTCCGAATAATCCGCCATAATTTTTGCCAGATATTCCTCGGACAGAATTCCTTTCTCTATTAGTATATCGGCGGTCTCCCTGTTGGCGCTTTTTGCATCCATATAAGCTTTTTCAAAATCTTTTTCGTCAACAAATCCGGAAGCTGTAAGCGCTTTTTTAAGTTCTGCTTCGGAAACATGTAGCATTAAAAACCCTCCCCGAAAAATCTATTTTAGAAGCAAACAGAAATTATAGATTAAGAACGGAAAACTAGTAAGTAATAAGTATGGATAAATTGAAATTCTATTGACCGCAATTTTTCTATACATCATATAAATATGACTGGCAATCATTATTATGAAGGCTGATCCCAAATAGAAACCGGCATATTCCCAACCCACTAAAAATGAAATTACAAAAAATAATAATAATTCTTCCTTTGTCATGATTCCGGGTCTAAATCTGTAAACAAAATATAAGGCGACAGTAAGCGAAACAGAAGAAACGAAGTTCATCAGAAACCTTGCTTGAAAAATGTTCAGAGCTACGATCTTTAGATAGGTAGGATTTTTAAGCGCTGCTTCGCCGAAAAAATTTCCGGGCATTTTGTATAGATAATACTGAAAAAACATCCAATAAAGCGTATCAATAAGGCTAAAAACAATTATGAATCCAAGAATCATATAAATGTATTTGATTTTTAATTCTTGTTTCTTTTTTATAAAAAGATAAGCTTCTATTGAAACCAAAATAAGGGCAGCTAGAGGCAGCCAGAATTTGAATAAATTACCGAAATAACCAAAATATCTAATAATATGTTCTGTGTTCATATGGCTGATTTTACTATAAAAAATAGAGATAAGCAAATTAAAAAAGCCGCCATAGATTTAGCGGCTTTTTTAAAATTAAACGTTAGTTTGTAGTAAAATCGAGTCTGTTTCCAATTTCATAACGATTGGCATTTGCTCCGCCATCGCTACCGTGTTTTGCTAGGTTAGCACTGGCTTCCATGGCGCAGTCAATTTTATATTGACCTGTACCGGTGTGGATAAACCTATAATAATAACTGCCGCTGTTTGTTGGATCTAACGGAAGGACTGCAACCGGTGCTCCCGAGGGTATTACGGTGAAATCCATAGGTATCCAACCCTTGCCGGTATTGTTTTGTCTATCGCTGTCGGTGACGACAGTTGCTTCTGCTGCTATGCCGGTTAAATTGAGTGTGCCCGAATCGTTATCATGATCAAAATCATAATTAAATAAACTTGGAGCTCCGGCAGCATCTGCCAATGTACTATAGGTCTTAAGTGCCGTAGTAAAGGTTCCGTCATCCGGATCTGTTGCTTTAAATGCCAGACTGTCTGCAAAAGCTAAATTCATAGCAGTTTGCAAAGTGCTAAAATCCGAAATTCTTTGTGAATCACGGCTTTTTTTAAGCATTTCAGACGGATTTAAAGCCAAAATCAAGGCTGACGCTAAAATACCGAGGATACCGATAACTATCAAAAGTTCGATAAGAGTAAATCCTCTATTTTTTCTGTTTTTCATTTTCCATCCTTAATATACTATAATAAAATATCTCAAAAAGTAGACTGTCTGTCAACCGCATTATTTTGCGGCATATTTTCTAATGGCATCGACAATTTCGTTCGGTTGCATTCTGGATTTAACTAAATATGCTTTTGCACCTAAATCCATACCTCTTCTTTCGTCCTCGTCACTGCCAACTAAGTTGGTTAGTAAAATTATGGGGATATGTTTTAGGCCGGCGTCCTTATTTAACTCTTCCATAAATTCAAATCCGTTCATCTCCGGCATCATAATATCTAATAATATTACATCAAAGTTGCCGTCTTTTTTCAATAGATCCAGCGCCATACTGCCATCATCTATTGTTACGATGTCGTCGCCTTCAAATTTAAATTTACGTTCGTACATTCTGGTCATTAACTGGTCGTCGTCTATAAGTAATATTCGCATATTGTCCTCCTTACATTGATTATATTACTTATCATCAGTTTTTGGCAAGCTAAAAGCCATTGCTGTGCCATTTTGAGGTTGGGAGTAAAGGATCCAAATTTTACCTTTCATGGCTTCCACGTATTGACGGCATATATAAAGGCCAAGTCCGGTGCCGCCTCTTTGGCTACGGGGATTAATATTAACCTGAGAAAATTTCTTGAATAATTTTAATTGGTCTTCTTTGGAAATACCGATGCCGCTATCTTTAACGATGGTAATTATTTTATCGTCCTCAATGTCGTGGCTTATGGTAACATTTCCTTTATCGGTAAATTTTATAGCATTACCGACTAAATTTGTCAGAATTTGAATAATCTTATTTTGATCTCCCCTAACCATTAGTGGTTTTGTTGGTTCTTTATAAATTAAATAGATCTTTTTTTGATCGGAAAGGGATTTTAATGTTTTGATAACAGACTTTGCAACGTCTCTTATGTCAAAATCTGACATTGAATATTGCATCCGTCCTTGTTCTAGCCGTGAGATATCTAGCATGTCCTCAACAAGTGCAAGTAGCCTCTGACTGCCCGTGTACGAGTCTTCCAGATACTCTTTCATTTCTTCCGCCACTGTACCCGCTTCGCCGTCAAGTACCATTTTAAGATTTCCCATGATAGCAGTCATTGGAGTTCTCAGTTCGTGCGACGTTACCGATAAAAATTCGTCTTTTGCTTGGTTTGAGAGAATTTCCTTAGTAATATCATGCATTGTAACTACCTGTCCGATAATAGTGCCTTTATCGCTAATTATGGGAGATATAAGTAAAGAAAAAGTGAGCTCGGTAGTAAATTCGAACGTTAAATTTAATTTGCGTTGCATTTTTATTTTAATTACATCTTCATTTATGGAGCTATCGGTCAAATAATATAATTCGTTTTCTTTTAATAGCTCCAGAGTTTTGCCGCTTTGATCGATTTTAGACTTATCAATTGGCGAACCAATATCCATAAGAATATTCTCCAAAAAATCAAAACCTAAGAGGTTTTTCACATTTCTGCCAAGAACACCTTCTCTTGATAAGCGAAAATTTTCTTCCGCAATATCATTTATGAGGACAATGCAACCATTGCCGTCAACCACCAAAAGACCGTCGGCGATACTTTTTAAGATTGCGTCTTCTTCTGTTTCTTTGATTTTAATTTTACTTATCAGTTGAGAGTTAGTTATGACCACGCTAGCTACTTTTAACATTTTTTCATAAAAATCTTTTACGTAATTTTCTGATAAATTTTTATTGGAATTAAGGCAGCAAATTGTTCCAATTATGTTTTTTCCATCGCTGATCGGGCCGGTAATAATGTTTTGACAATTTATTATATTTTTTTTTGCACAAACTCTTGCGTCACCAGCGGCGTTTTGACTGAATACAGTTTCATTGTTTTTGAAAGCTAAACCATTTATCGAATTTGAAATCTCAATTTTCAGATCATCTATTTCCTTTTTAGTAAATTCGTAGCTACCGTATTGTGCAATTAAATTTTTACTTTGAGCATCCGACAGAAAAAGAACTGTTTTTTCGCACTCCATATTAAGACCGATTACTCTTGTTATGTAGCTGACGAGTTTATTCCAATCGGCTGCCCATGCAATTGTTTGTGAAACCATTGTTAGGGAATCCGACTCTTTAAGCGCATTGGTCAATTTATATTCGGAGTCGCTCATATCTTCTAAAATATTAAGCATGGCTTTCTTAAAATCCGTAAGTTCGCCTACAGCAACTTCCAATTCTTTATTCTTATGTTCGAAGTCCCACATTCTTTTAGTAATCATTTCCTCTAAGGAGTTTGCATAAGTTTTAATTTTTTGATTTGAGAGAAACAGCTCGTGTAATGTCTTATACATAATATCAACAGTTTCCAGCACATAAATGGATCCAAAAAAGAATATCAAAACGGTAATAAGTGTAAGATCTGCTTTGGCACCAAAGTGGACAAAGGCAAAAAAGACAATATAGAATATCAGAAAATAACAGATTAGATAAAAAAGCACATACCATTTGTTTTTTTGAGTACTTTTCCTTATTAATTTAAAAATTCTAGGATATATGGTTGCTGCATAGCCCATAATCAAAACAGCAATTGTTCCCAGAATTGTTATCAATTTTTAGCTCCTTCAGTGGTATTTGAAAAATTGCTATCATAATTTGGTGATACCAAAACGTCACCGTTTTTAGTGGCCTGTTTAGATAAATCGCTAATTTGTTTTTTTAGTTCAATTAGTTTCAGTTCTCTAGAAACAATAAAGCGTTCTAAAATTCCCAAAGCCTTATTTTTATCTTCCAAAACTGCCACATGATATTTTAGTTCTCCTTCTTGCTTTTTAATTTCAGTGATGTCCCGAATAAAAAGCGCAAGAGAAACCGGACTGCCTAAACTATCCGTTACTAAATTACCGGAAACAGAAACGTCAATAATTTTCCCATCCTTTGTTAATTTTTTCGATTGGCAGTCTTTGCATTTTTCGTCCCTAAATAATTTTAAACATTTTTTTGCTTCTTCAATATGGTCATCGGGAGTAATTTTAAAAAAAGATTGACCGACCATCTCTTTTTTTGTATATCCCAAAAGATTTTCTGCTCCAATATTCCAGTCGATGATGTTGCCTGACAAACTGATAACAATTATCACTTCGGCGGATTGTCGAACAACGTTTTCGAAAAAATGACTTTGACTTAAGATGTCGGTTACATCTGTGCCGCTAAACAAAACGAAATTGCTATCCAAATCGAGACCGCAAGAAAACCATTTGATATATGTAATATTGTTTGACCGATTTAAGCCCGATATAAAATTTCCAGAAAAACGGTTTTCTAAAATATTATTAATGATATTCTTATTTTCAGGAAAGATAAGATTTACGCTTTTGCCAACGATATCATTTTTTGCAAAGCCTAGCTTGTGAAGAAGCTTATCGTTTACGGAAGTAATCTTACCGTTTGTACTTGTGATAACTGAATATTCTGAAGAACTAAGTAAAAATTTTGATAATTGTTCGAGGCTGGGGTCATTATTTTTCATATTATTCCTTATTTTCAATTATATCTTTTTTCTTTATTAAGGCATAATCATCTAAATTAAATTTTATTGCTTCGTTTTGAGCGACTGAACTATCGTTAAGAATTTTTGACAAAGCATTTTTTACAATAATTACAGCACTAATTAAGAAAGCACTAAATATAACAATGATAATTATTGTTATAAGCAATTTGGTTTTTTTCGATAAATATCTAATTTCCATTAATCCACCGTAAAGATTCTTAATTTAATTTGCGCTATAGAAATTAACGCTTCGCTACTTATTTGGACGTTGTCGATATACGAATAATAAACCAACGCGTTTAGGTCTTTTGTGTAATTAATAATGTCAGGCAGATTGCCGTTTAAATTTATTGTTAGCGAAAGATATTTAGGATCAATTACTGATATACCGGCTGACGGTGATACAATTGATTCAAATTTTATGGATTGTTTTAATTTATTCTTTTCCGCAAGCGCATCGAGAGTATCCAAGATCTTTTCCGGCTGTTTCCTCTTCGGAAAAACATTAACTAAATTTGTTATTTTGGGTAGAGCTAGTTTATAGTCATTTTCTAGTTTGCTTTTATTATTAATTTGAGTATTAAGTTTTAGTTTAGTAATTTTTTTTGCGTTTATTCGGTCGGCAGTATTGATCAGATTTTTTGGAAAAATAATAATCGAAAAAATTGCAATTATTATAGCTAAGACAATTTTTGAAATGATTATTTTGTTTCTTATGCTTGGTTTCATTATTTTATCTTTATGTTAATTTTAAAAATCGGATTATTTTTTTGTTCTATTGATGACAACGGCAAGTCAACTTCAATAAAACTCTTATTGTTTTTCAAAGCTTCTTTAAAAGCTAAAATTTCATCTCGAGTATTTGAATTGCCGTCAATTACAATCGATCGCTTAAGACTATCAATCTCTATTTTTGCGACTTTGGTATTTTTTGGGGCAGCATCATTTATATCTTTTAAGTATTGATCAACAAAAATTGCATTATTTTCAAAATTTTTTATCCGGCTTACTTGGGCATTAAATTCTTCTGCTCTCTTTTCTATTTCGCCACTTTTTTGACTTTGGCCGGCAATGTTTAGAGAAATAGAGCCGTCAATATTGGATTCGTATTTATAAACAAACACGAGAACTGATATAAATATCCCGATAATCACAAGGGCAAGAGTAACGGAAATGTTGGCTATGGTGTCTAGGAAAATATAATTTTTCTCTCTTATATATTCCTCTCTAACGCCAAAAGGCATTAGGCTAATATCGACGTCATTAATTTGATCCGTAAAAGATCGATCTAGCGCCCCAGCTAGTACCATGTTTGAAGCATTTTCTTTAGAAAATCTTTCATTTTTATCTACCAATTGTATGTCGAGGCTTAAGTCTTGTTGTAATTTTATTGTAAGAGCCTTTTTAGTACTTTCATTAAAATCTAAATAAAAAGAGTCAATCTTAAAATTTTTCTTGCCGGCAAAGTAATAGCTAAGTACTCTTATGATTGCCTGCTCGACAAATTCAAAAGGAGTTTTGGTTTCAATTTTCTCATTTTGAATAAAACGCAAGTTCCCAGCTTCAACCACATAAATACTGAGTTCATTATTAATGACGTAAACTCCAAGCAGATTTGTTTCTTTATCAACTGATTCCTTAACGGATCTAAAATGCGAAAATGCGAAAGTTTCAATTGCATGCAAGCTTATATTGGTTTTTTTAAAAGTATTAATTAGTCCTTCAATAAAATTTATGGGTGTTACGCCGACAAGAAATTCTTTTTTTCCTTTCTCGCCCCTAACATTTTCTATTTCCTGCCAATGGATAACGCACTCGTCTTTCACAATGGGCGTTTCTAACTCGGCATTTAGTTTAATTGAATCCTCAATCTCTTTTGGACTGATACTTGATGGAATAAACTCGTTTGTATAAAAGACAACTCTGTCCGGAAGCGTAAGAACGACAAAAGATTTTTTAAATTTTCGTCGATTCTTTTTCTTAATTTTCAGGAGTACGGAGTGAAGATTATCAAAATTTGGTTCCTTGATATTGCCAAATTCAAGCTTAACGCTTAGAGGTTTGCCAAAAATAAAACCCTTTTTGCCCTCCCTAGCGTCTTGAATGTTTAAACTTTTTTCATCAAGTTGTATTGCGATAGCATGTTTCAAAAAGAAACCTCGCTAATATTACTGACGCTAACCACACCATTTGATAAAACTACGTTTGCCGTCATCTTCTTTGATGGATGCAAAATCGATAGGTTATCAATAGTTGATTCAATAAAAATATTCTGGGTTCCGCAGCCCGTTATTCTAATTGTAGCAGAATATTCGTTGATTGGTAAAGAATATAAGTAAGGATCTGCTCTACACTGGTTTTTGGTAATGCGAAGCAGTCCATCGGAAATTCCGGCTTTAGCCGCATCTAAGACAAGTTGATTTTTTTTATTGTCATTGCTCATATTAAGTTCACTGAATGACAATCCATTAGCAACAAGTACAAGAGTAATTAATATTCCGGTAACTGACAGCGTAGTAATAAGGATGGTTGCACCCCTTTCTCCGAGTTTCATAAGCCTCCCGAAAGCAGGCTAGTTGTTTGATATTCCTGCGAAAAATTACTTATATTATTTGCTAAATAATTAATCTTAATTGATATTTGAATTGACGGTTTTTTGGAGACATCAGCATTTGGCACTAATTTAAAATAATTGATATCAGTTTCCCCTACGTCTTTTCTGTGAGTAATGTTAGTTAGGTGAGAATTAATAGTGTAATTTTTTAACAAATTGATACCATTATAAACTTTTCTTTCGACATTGCCCGAATTAATTTCGTAAACAACGCTTGTTGTGTCCGGCATTGCTAGAACTAAGCGATCAGATGTTTTTATTCCTACGGTTGGTTCGGTAATATTGGCAGCCAAGCCTAGGTCGGCTTTTAGGTTGTCGAGAACGAAACGTGCATTTTGGCTAGTTTCAGTTGCGGCAGAGTTTCTTTTGGAAACTTTAATAATTGGGAAAGTGACGTACAAAATACCAGTAACGGCAATTCCAAGAATTGCAATATATATTACTAATTCAATTAACGTTGTGCCTCTCTCGTTCATTTATTTGAAAAGTTAATTTTTACATCTCCTACAACCGGTGTTTGGTTCGGGTCTTTGGTAGAGAGAGAAACTTTATATCTAAAATAGCGCTGACCATTATGAATGTTGGAAATAGCATCTCCCGGTGATTCATAGAAAGAACCGGCGGTGTCATCAGGACCCGCAAAATCAAATGGACCATTTATATTGTCGGAAGTAGCTATCTGAAGCCGTATATTAGTATTTGGTGGTTCATTTTTAGTAGTCCAGCTGATTGTATTATATCCGGGAAACTCTCCGCCATCATACGTTGATGAAATAAGGTAAGACCTTGGAGCAAAAGCGGTTTGGCCTACCGACTGAGGTTCAAAAAATTGGTAAGTTATAATACATTTTGCGGCAATTAGCGAAATAAGATTACCGGAAACGGTATAATTTAAGGCGTAGTTAAACGAACCGGGGTTGGAAATATTATTCAGGGCTTCATCAATATAAAATAATATTTTAAAATCAGATGAATTATTGTTGCCAGAAAGCGAAAAGGTTCTGCTTGTATCCCCCAGTGTTAATTGAATATCTGTACCAACGGGATTTTTAGCAACTCCAGTAAACTCAATAAAACTTTGACCAATGCAGGGCTTCTCTTCCGCAATATCGATAGCGAAATTAAATGATCCTGAGGCATTAGAAATTGCGTTGTTTCTTTGACCTACAAAAAATTTTAAGGTCTTTTGTGGATAAATTTGGGCTGCTTCGGCTCTAGCAGCAAAAATCATAAAACAGAGCAAAGTCAAAGGTATAAGACTAAATCTTTTCATGCTAACCGCTGTATTGATAAGTTAAAATTAATTTAGCACTTAAAACGGAGACACTGGCAGTAACAGGTTTGATGTTGAGAATATAATTATTGGGCGGCGCCTTTGTGGATAAATAGTTATTTAAGTCAAATATAATTCTGAAATTGACGTTATTTGAAGTATCTAGGGAGTGGCTAATTTTTCCGACCCCATCAACATCAACATCAATAACTTGCGCGGCTGAGGGACTTGATACTCCTTGAATTTCAATAAATGCAGATTTCACGATAGGTGAAGTTTCTGCAATGTCGATATTAAAACCCATTGAGGAGGTTGAACCTGCTATTTTTACGGTGCTTTCCTGACTAATAAATTGTTCGATAGATTTTAATTGATTAGTTGTTGGTCCGGGGGTAGGTGTTGGAGTTGGGGTGGGACTAGCAGAGTAATCTATAATTAATGAAATATTATCCATTTGTCTGGTTACAAAGGCACTATTGCTATTCCCAGTTAGAAGACTACCCAGCAGTTTAATCTTTATGGATGTATTAGAAGTATTAAGTGAGGCGGGTATATTTATATTGGCGGAAGCATTTCTTGTGGCCCATGTAGTTGTTGCTCCGAAAGTAACACCGCTTTCTATCGTTGTCGAATTTCCGTCGGATGAATCTGTAATTGTTAAGTCTCCAGAGGCCGACTTTGAATTACCAGTAGTATATTCCGAGCATTGCCAATCGTATCTTCCATCAACGGTGTTCACCGTTGATCCAACGGGAACCCCAAGATCTTCCCACGTTAGCCCAGATAATAGCCAACCGGCGGTTGTATTGACCTTATTTCTTCCCGATATGGTGGATTGTAAAGCTCCTGCGGGATTTCCTACTGATGACTGATATGAATCTACAGTTGAAATTCCGCCATTTCCGGCCCAACTTTCTGTAGTTGATGCAAAAGTGAAGATTTTGTTTAAAGAAGCCGCCTCGATTCTGTTAGTTGGGAGAAAAGTAATAGCAATAATTGCTAAAACAAAGATGCTGGTAATGCCTAATGCTTTGTATAGGCTATCATTTGAAACCTTTCTGCTCATATTTTCTCCCTTGTTTTTAAAGCAGGGGCCCTTGCTCCTGTGCCCTTAGCTTACATCTATTATAATATAAGTTAAATCAATGTAGCAAGTAAAGGAATTGGATATAGATCATTTACCCTTATAAAAGATCTTTAATCATGTAGGTATCTTTTAACTTGTAACCCAATTTTCGGTAGTAATCTCTGGCGCCAATTCCGGATATAACTGCAATTTTTTTATACCCATGACTTTTTGAAATTGTTTCAGCTACCTCAATTAATAGTTTGCCGAGTCCTAAATGTTGGATTTTCCCTTTTTTTCCAATTCCTGTTGCGGCTCCGTAAGTGTGAAGCTCTCTTATAACGGCTGAGTCTTGAAGCTCTTTGATATAAAACTCTTGCGGGAATCTAAGCCTTAGTATGGCATATAGACGATAATCCTTGTCTACCATTTCCAAAAAATATTCTGTTCCGCCTGAAGCAGTATAAGAAATTATGTTTAAATGAACTTTATGGTTTTTTTGGTCTTTTATTTCACGGCATCTGATACATTTGCAGTAGCTTTTTTTTAAAACTAGCTCTCTAATATTGGAGATCTTGCAACCGGCGGCAATTGAGTTTGCCGGAATATCGCGGCCCAGCCTTTGAATTCTCACATATTCGGGAACAATTTTTTTAACTTCTATAAGTAGGTCTATCAAATCATGATCCGTCAGGGGTTCATATTTTTTCTTCTTATATAATTCTAACAATTTTGTATTTTTTAAGACAACACATGGATAAATTTTTAAATAATCTGGTCTGAATGCGGGATCACTAAACACCTTTTTAATATTGTTTAAATCATCCTTTAAATTTGAACCGTAAAGACCCGGCATCAGATGATAACAAATCTTGAGTCCCGAATCCTTTAATAGTTTTGTGGCATTTATAATATCATTTGTCGTATGGGTTCGATTATTTAGACTTAAGATTCCATCTGAAATGTTTTGAACTCCAAGCTCAACTCTTGTAACTCCTAGTTTTCTTAAGAATATAATTTCTTTTTCGTTTATCCAGTCTGGCCGAGTTTCTATGGTAATCCCTATAATTCTGATTTTTGCTTTCTCGTTCTTTCCATGTTCTTTTACCAAGTCATAAATATCATTAGGGGCAAGCTTACTTGGCCATGAATTTGCCTGTGCAAAGCAAGCTGCTATAAATTGTTCTCTGTATTCATTCGGTAGGTTCGAAAATGTTCCGCCCTGAATAATTAGATCGACTTTATTGATTTCATGTCCTGAGAAGTTAAGCTGGCTCAACCTTGAAAAAAATTGTTCACTGGGATCAAAATTATTACGCTGTGCTCTCATAATGCCGGGCTCGTTATGTAAATAACTTTTAGGGACTCCAGTCTCATTCGGACAAAAAATACAATTTCCGGGACACGGATGAGGCTTGGTAAATACTGATACGGGCACAATGCCGGAAAGTGATCGGACTTTTTTTATTTTAATTAAATTTAGCACATCCTTAGAAAGCTTAATTTTGTCTTGATGAGCATACACCCATTTTATAACCCAGAAAGGCACCGTGTTTATTTTATACCCTGAAGAAATTCCTTTAATTAATTTGTCTACCGATTCATTCCTTTCTAAACCCAAAAGAATATCCAAGCTGGCTTTGAAATAAGTTTCATGAGGTTTGGGAAAGTTGTCCGGGAATGTCATGGTTATTAATTTTAACCTAAAAGCAAATAAAAACAATTATCTTGTATGGATAGTTAACTCTTTCAAATTGGTTTTTATTATCCAATAATTGGCATTTTTAATACTCATCTCTTTCTCGGATAGTGTATCGGTGTTCTCAAAAAAACTTCTAATTACTTTTATTGGTCCACCGTGAGAGACAACTAAGATATTCTCAAAATCCTTGGCATAGATTTGATCTGCTAAAAAATCCCGGACCCTGCTTTTTAAATGATAGAATGACTCGCCACCTCTGGGGGTAAATTTCTCTGTATAATCGGCCATTACCGAACAAGGCTCTCCTTCCATAACGCCGGCATTGCATTCCTTTAGTCTGGAATCGAAAACAATTGGAACCCCTTTATGAAATTTTTTGACTTCCGTAACTGTCTGACGACATCTTTTTAATGAAGAGCTGTAAATTACATCAAAATATATATCTTTAAGGCTAAGGGATAGCATCATGGCCTGTTCAAGTCCAACATCATTTAACGGAATATCCAGCTGGCCGGTAATTTTTTGTAATCTATTGTATTCAGTTTCGCCATGTCTGGCTAAGTAAATTGTTTTACTCATTATTTTTTTTGAAAATATCCCAGTTATTATTACTTTTATTGGATATTTGTTTCATGTGCGATAATTCCTGAATAATTAATTGACTATCATTTTTCAGGTCTTCGGCTATAGTCTTTAAAGAATTATCAGATGATTGTTCAGCTTCCGGCCGTAAGTCTTGTTTTTGGGCTCTAAAAAAAAGTATAAGTCCGACAGCAGTTGCTAAAAAAGATATAACTGAAAGAGTAAACTTAATAAATGGCGTGTCATTTTTGATAGACTCAACTCCTTTTACTTCAGGCATTGTTATAGTAAATTCATTAGAAATTGATGTTAATTCGCTTACCGCTTTAATCCGGAAGAAATAAATGGAGGAAGGCGATAAGTTATGTATCAAAATATTACCATCCCTAATCGGCTCGAACGTGCCAGTTCTGTATTTATAGGTTGAGGCAAAATTATCACTTTGATGGGAAGACTTATCGTACACAACTTCAGCAAAAATAGGATAGCTTGATTTAAACTTTATTACAACGTCCCCAGTTCCTTGTGTTTCATAGACGATATCTGAAATAAAGGGCGGATCGTTTGGCAAAATTTTTAAACCGTTAAAAGATGTTTCGGCAAGATAAGAAAAAAAAGCAATGCCGCCTTTCCCGTATTTTGGGTCGGTTTTTATTATATCGGCTTGATCGTCCCAAAAAATTCTGGAGCCATCTACATGGACATACATTTCCCCGTTCCTTTTCGCTGTTAGCAAAATTAAATATTCCTTATTCATTTCCAATATTGTGGATTTCGTTTTCAAGATATTAATTTTGCCATCTATGAATTGAGAAATTATTATTTTTGATTCAGAAGGTTTAAAGGAAAGTCTAAAATAATTCTTTTCGTCAGCTGTCCAAAAATCGAAACCTGATTCTCCGAATCGCTCTGTATTTACAAATTTTATTTTAGAACTAATATGATAATCAAAAAAATTAACAAATTTGTCGGATGACAGAGTTGTTCGGTCGTCTTTTAGCATTAGTATGCCTTCGTTGATATTTTCAGGCTTATTATTAAAATCAATTAGATTTAAAGTGTTAGTATAGCCATGATCATAGGGGATATACAAAGAATCCGCAAAAGCGATTTTTGCATTTAAACCAATACAGATACAAATTAACAAAGCTTTAAGAGATTTAACCACTCCCTCCTTTATCTAATAATAGTTGCAAAATTATGTTAGGGCAATGTTATTTTACTCGCCAATCAATTGAAGAAGAATCTCTCGTTTTCTGGGGCCATCAAGTTCGACGGCCATTACTTTCTGCCACGTTCCCAGAGCAATTGTGCCGCCCTGAATTGGAATAGTTTCGCTGGTTGACAGAAGGAAGTGGCGACAATGAGAATGACCATTTAAACACTCCTCGGTTTCCGGTGAGCAGACCAAATTTTCAGTTCTAATTTCTAGATCATTATGTCTGTAATATCTATTTTTCGGAAGTAATTTATTCAAGAATTCTTCCATATCATTGAAGATACCGGTTTCTTTCTCGTTGACCCTTATGGCAAGTGTCGTGTGCCTAGAATAAACAAGAAGTTGACCGAATTTTATTTTGCTTTTTGACACAAATTTCTCGATTTCGTTTGTCAGGTCTACAAATTGCAGGTTGTTTTTAGTTGAGATTTTTAGGATCGTTTGCTTAATTTTCATAAGATCTATTATGACACAAAAAATAAAAAATTCAAAAATTTTTTTCTTGATTTATCCTTCTCTTACTTCCGCCCTTCTTAAAAAACCATATGCCCAATATCGGTCTTTCTGGCTAAGACCGTACCCCTCTATCCGTTCTGGATCAGACTGATGACAAGCATGGTGGACTTAGGTTAAGTCTTTGATCTCCTTTTTGTATTCCGGTTTTACAATATTAGAAGTTGACGGAAAAACTACGGTAAACTGAGAACCCACTCCTTTTATGCTGTCAACCATAATGGTACCTTTCATGGTTTCTATCAGCTGTTTTGTAATCCACAGCCCAAGTCCGGTTCCGGGTATGGCTTCGGTGTCATTATTTCTAATGCGGTAAAATTTGGAAAATAAATTTTTTCTTTCCTGCTCATCCATGCCAACCCCCGTGTCTCTAATGCAAATAGAATTTCCCTTATTATCACTTGAGATAATTAATTCCACTTCCCCATCTTTTGTATATTTTATGGCGTTACCAACCAAATTTACCAAAATCTGTTCAAATTTTGCTCTGTCTAAAGAAGAAACAGCTTTTTCGGTTTTAAAGCTTTTAATAAGTTTTAAGCCTTTTTCGTTTGCTTGCCCTTCATACTGAGAAAAAACTTTATTAACCATTTCTAAAATATCAATTGGTTCAAATTCCAATTTTATTCTATTTTGTTCAATTCTTGAAACATCCAAGAGGTCGGAAACTAAAGAATTTAAGCGGTTAGTATTATCAAAAACTTGATCCAGCATCTTCTTTTGATCTGCTTTGGGTATTTTATCATAGTCTTCAATAATCATTGATACATTACCCTTAATTAGGGTGAGCGGCGTTTTTAATTCATGTGAAGTTGTTGAAATAAAGTCATCTTTCATTTGGTCAACTTCTTTAAGGCGCTGAAAAAGTACCGCATATTGAAAAAGGCGGGCATTGCTCATAACTAAGATAAGAACAATTATGACGGTTACAATAAGAACAACGAACGCTTTAATTAGGGTTTGTTGATTGATGTAGTCCGTGCTGGCAGCCGAAACCCAAATGTTGGCCAAATAAACATAATCGCCCTTAGCATTTTTAAGTGGCACTATTATTTGAAATAATCTTTCGTTGTATGCTATTTTTTTGTCGCCGTATTTTTTATTTTCGGACGATGTTATTTCTTGGGCAAAGGCGCCGTCGCCAAACCAAGCAGTGCCTAGGAGAGTTCTCATTTGTCCGTCAATATTTCTACCAACCTCTGAGCTGTTAATGCTGGCCAGTACCTTAAAATCATCTCCTATTTTATTAATGACGGCGACATATTTGACCTCGCTAGTAATGTTAAAGAAGAAGTCAATTTTACTTTGAATCTTTTTTGGGTCATTTAGATCGTCAACAATTGAAGCATTAAGACCTTGAGCGGCAATTATAGCCTTATCTCGCAGGGCCGCATCTAAGTCAAATTGCTCCTGATTTAAAATTATCCACGTGTTTAAGGCTATCATGAACGGAATTAAAATAATAATAAACAAGCTATAAATAACTTGCCTATTATTATTTAGAAAACTTAAATACTTATTGCCATTATTGTTCATTTGGTCGTTTTATGTGGTTCTTCGCATAGATGTAAAGAAATATCGAAACAATGAGAGTAATTAAGGCAAAAACTCCAATACCATAATATAACATAGAGTTACTCTTTTGTACTGCATTGGTGCTTGCTTTCTCATTGCCGCTAGCTGCAATTGCTTCGCCGGAGCCAACTATAAAGTCCACTGGGTTACTTCTTTTTACCAGTTTACCATCTTCATCCTTAACGGCAACATAAACTTGGTGATTTCCCGGAGCTACCTTTTTCTTGTCTAAATCGTATCTCCAGTTACCTTCTTTGTCGGTTCTAACTTCAACAATGGTAGGGTCGGAGAAAATATATAGTACCACTATCACATTTGGATCGGTTTTTCCGGAGAAAGAAATATATTCCTTTTTGTTATTAATATCTGTTGAGGTTATCGGTGTATTAACGGTTACACTGCTATCAACCTCGGCAGCAGTTACCGTATCCCTTACCTCAATAGTTTTTTGAGATTCAGTTGGAGAAGGTGAGGCCGTAGGTTCTTTGGTTGTTGTTCGGCTTGGCGTGGAACTTGCTGTTTCACTGGGTTGAATTGTAACATGCATGTTTGTGCTATCTGTTGCTTTGGTTGGTGTCGGTGTCGGCTGAATTGACGTTGATTTTTGAAGAACTATCAAATAATTTTGTGTTTGATCCGAAAGCGGCCAGCTTATTCTGGTTGGGGTCGAAGCGCCATTTATTGTGCAATAATAAATGCCTGATGGCGAAACATAATAATGGCCACCTGGATAAGCCGAGAGGTTATTAGCGCTAAAAGTTACTCTACCCAAACTAATGCCTGTAGCAGAATCGATCTTGTTAAAAACAGGACTTGCAACTGGCGTATTGCTTCCAATAATGCTGTTATTAGAGTCTTTTAGGTCATATTTAAACGAAATTTCATTTGAATAACCTCCGGGTCCCACGTACATAGGGATTTCATCAATAATTACTTGATATTCTCCAGTGGTGGTAGATCCGTTTAAAGGCGATATGACTTTTGGTACAAAAGTTCCACAGCTGTTTGTATCGTTAGTTGAAAGCGTTTTGCTGCCGACTGAACCCAAAACGTAACCGTAAGCGAATAGCGAAAAAAGCATTATTAAACAAGCTACGTAAGTAATTTCTACGAACAACGCTCTTTTTTTATTATTTCGTTTTCTTTTTTTCATAAACCCTCCAATTAGTCTTTGTCCCAATTTTTATCAAAATTGTTATCTTTTTTATTGTCATGTTTAATAGTTGTAAAATCTATTTCCTCATAACTCTTGTTGCCACTGGCGTCATAGGCAAATATGGATATAACGTGTTTTTCTTGGTCAAGGCTGATTATTTTTCGCTTAATTTTAATATTTAGCTTATCGCCACTCGCACTAACAATTAGCTTGCCGTCGAGGTAAGCTTCCATTTTTGTAACCATAGTGTTATCGGTTGCTGTCGCCCGTATGTAAAAACTTTTTTTGTGATGGCTTTGTTTCACGGGACTTTCTACCGTTATCTTTGGAGCCTCAGTGTCAATAACTCCGTTTTTTGTGGTAATTGTAATCTTAGCTTCACCCTTATTATGCCTTAAGTCCTCAGCAACCGCTTTAATTACATGGATTCCATCAGCCAGTTTTCTGGTATCTAAAATTGCCGTAAATGGCCTCTTTTGGTTCATATCTAAAGCCACATCATCAATATAAATATTAACGGATCTTAGCTTGAAATTGTCCCAAGCTTTAATCTTAACTTCAATCTTTCCCGTAATAATGTCTCCATCGTTCGGCAATAATATGTCGACGCCGGGAGGTAGTGTATCATCTGAGTTATCATTGTGGATAACAAAATCAACATTTTTTGATACGCAATTGTTGTAAATGTCGCAAGCCGTAACACTAAATGTATGCGGACCGTTTTTATAGTCCCCGGTATTGAAATAGTAGTCGAATATTCCTGCTTTCGAAGAGTATTTAAGGGCGCCATCAAGTGAAAGATCTACATTTTTAATTCCCGTATTATCAATTGCACTAATTTGTGAGGTATAATATCCAGCAATGACTTCATTTTGCGCCGGTTTTAGAACTTCTAATGTTGGCGCAGCCTTATCTTCCGGAAAAGTTTCACCTGTTAACTCATAAATCCACTTTCGACTAGCCGGATCTGAGGGGTAGCCGGCAACAGTAGCGGCGCCGTGATCTTTAAACGGAGAAAACAAATACTTATAATCTTCTGCGATTATTTCTTTATCACAATAATTCCATCCGGCAGAATAGTCGGATTTAATTTTTGAGCTGTCTAACGGACGCAACTGATAATACTGGGCGGGTAATGGTTTATCGTATAAAATTTGTTTGTCATTCATAATGTAAAACATTGTAAAATGATGGCCGTATTCGTGCGAAAAAACATTTTTAAAATCGTAATCGGTTTTAGCAAGATAAGCATTGATAAAAATTGTAGAACCGACGTTAGATATTACGCCATTATCACTGGTGTATGAGAATAAAGTTGCACCCGTCCATGTAGGCGCCGCATCTTCTATAATTACAACGTTGTGTAGAGTGGCGATGTCTCTAGGGCGCCAAAGCAAGGCAGATTTTAAATATTCCTTAATTACAGCTTCTTTGTCCCCATATTTGCCTGTATTGTCTATGAAATTAAGAGAATCCGGTGAATCCGGAATAGCTGCGGCAATGGCAGCCGGTGTTTGGCTTAAATACTCTTGTTCATAAAAAAGGATAGAATTTGTTATTTTAACGTCGGAATAAAAATACCAGACAAGATTTCCCTTGCTGTTTATTGCAGTATTATCGGTGCCGGCAATCGGACCGTTAGGATTTTCGCTGTAAAGGTTAACGTTTTCAAAAAAATTGGACGACTCCAGAGATGTCCTTATGGTGTCATATTTACTTTGAGGTAGAGAAATAATATAGGCGGAATTTAGATTGCCAATATCAATATTGCTAAAACCGGAAAGCAAATATTTAACATCAGTGTTCTTAATGCCCGCTTTTGGTTGAGCCAATAAACTTACCCGTCGGTCGTATTTTTTGATTCCGGATGTGGAAATTTCAGTATTTAATATAAAAAAGGAAGTAATGAGTAGTCCACCAACAAAACTCAAAATAAATAAGCCTAAAATGCCCCTTTTGCGCCCCGCACAATTAGTAGGCAGTTTGAATTTTAATTTCAAATTCCCCTCCCTTTAAAAAATCCTATATAAGTAAGTTAATAAACTTTTAATTTATTGTCAAGAAAGCCTTGTTATTTACCGCAGCATTTCTTAAATTTTTTACCGCTTCCGCAAGGACAAAGGTCGTTTCTGCCAACTTTTTCCCCATTATTTAACTTTTTCGTTTGTTTTGGCGCGTCTTTTGTCCTACCTTCAGACGATTTCTTAGCTGCTTTGGTAAGTTCTGTCTCTGTAGCAATTGCGGGAGCTTCTCTTTCAATCACAACTTTATAAATAGTATAAACCACCTCAGATTCTATTGCTGCAAGAAAAGTATGAAACATATTGTAAGCTTCATTTTTATATTCTACCAACGGATCTTTTTGGCCATAGCCCCTCAGTCCTATCCCTTCTCTTAGTCTGTCCATGGCGTCTAGGTGGTCAATCCAAAGACTGTCAATAGTTCTTAAGTACACTGCCTTTTCTAGAATTCTCATTAATTCCGAAGTTTGTGCATTCTCTTTATTCTTATAAGATTCGAGGGCAAATTCCTTTAGTATGTCCTTTATCCGATTGCCAGATGCATTTTCGATTGTTTTTTTTATGGAATCCGGCAACTCTAAAATGCCGCTCACAGATTCAAAAATTTTATCCTGAACTTTATCCTCTGTCAGGCTTTCGTGAGTGTCAATAATATTATCTATCTCACCTTGAATCATCTTCGTAACTTCATCCTTCAGATCTTCAGATTCCAGGATTTCCTTGCGTTTTGTGTAAGTGTATTCACGATGCTTGTTCATAACATCGTCGTATTCAACCAAGTGCTTTCTAATGTCAAAGTTATGACCCTCAACCTTCTTTTGGGCAGATTCTAAAGATTTGGAAAGCATTTTGTTTTCAATGGGTTGATTATCCGGAAGTCCCAAGGAGTCCATTATTCTAACAACTCTTTCGGATCCGAATATGCGCATTAAGTCGTCTTCCATGGAAACATAAAATTGGGAAGATCCGGGGTCGCCTTGTCTTCCGGAACGACCTCTTAACTGATTGTCGATTCTTCTGGATTCATGGCGTTCGGTTCCGATGACGGCAAGGCCGCCAAGAGCCGAGACTCCCTTTTCAAGCACAATGTCGGTTCCACGGCCAGCCATATTGGTGGCAACCGTAACGGCGCCTTTTTTGCCGGCTTCGGAAATTATCAGTGCTTCCCTCTCGTGGTTTTTGGCGTTAAGAAGTTCGTGTTTAATGCCGGCCTTCGATAGAAGACTTGATAAAAGTTCATTATCCTCGATAGAAATTGTGCCAACCAATACCGGCTGTCCTTTCTTATTTCTTTCCTTAATATCCTCAACTACAGCATTGAATTTACATAGTTTATTTTTGTATATCCTATCGTTTAAATCTTTTCTAATCATATTTTTATTTGTAGGCACAATTATGACATCAAGTTTGTAAATCTTGGCAAATTCTTCAGCTTCGGTTGCGGCAGTACCGGTCATACCCGATAATTTATTGTACATTCTGAAATAATTCTGAAAAGAAATGGTGGCCAAGGTTAGACTTTCCTGCTGAATTTTTACTCCTTCCTTAGCTTCGATTGCTTGATGAAGACCTTCCGAGTATCTTCGGCCAAACATTAAACGTCCAGTAAATTCGTCAACAATAATTATTTCACCATTCTTCTCAATGTAGTCTTTATCCTTTTTGTATAAAGCTTCCGCCCTTAAGGCTTGCTCGATATGATGAACGGTTTCAATGCCGTGGCTTTCGTAAATATTTTCTACTCCAAGCATTTTTTCCAATTTAGTAATACCGTCATCGGACAAGGAAACTGCTCTCATTTTTTCATCAATTTTATAATCGTCTGTGGGCTTTAACTGTCTGACCATTTTTGAAAATTCATAATATTTATCAGTTGCCTGTTCTGCTGGAGCCGAAATAATAAGCGGTGTTCTTGCTTCGTCAATTAAAATTGAGTCAACTTCGTCAACTATTGCAAAATTTAGTTCGCGCTGAACCATTTGCCCTGTATTTTGAACCATATTGTCTCTTAGGTAATCGAAGCCAAACTCATTATTTGTGCCGTATGTAACATCTGCTGCGTAAGCTTCTTTTCTTGATACCGGACGCAGATTTTTCGTTCGTTCGTCGATTACATTGGGATCTTCATAGCTCTCGTCATATATTAAGGACTGTTCGTGGACTATACATCCGATAGATAGCCCTAAAACTTTAAATATTCGGCCATTCCAGCCAGTGTCTCTTTTTGCCAGATAATCATTAACAGTAACTACGTGCACTCCTTTTCCCTCTAAGGCATTAAGGTAAGAGGCGAGTGTAGCTACTAAAGTTTTGCCCTCGCCGGTTTTCATCTCGGCAATTTTGCCTTGGTTTAAGACCATGCCTCCGATTAACTGGACATCGTAATGTCTTTGCCCAAGAGTTCTTTTCGAGGCTTCTCTAACTAAACCAAAAGCTTCCGGCAATATGTCTTCTAAACTTTCGCCTTTTTTCAGGCGTTCTTTAAAAGAAGCCGTTTCATTTTTTAAATCCCCATCTTTTATTTTCTTATACTTCTCTTCTGATGAGTTAATTTTATCGACAGTTGGAAGCAGACGCTTTATTTCTTTGGCATTTGGGTCGCCAAATAATTTATTAAATATTGTCATTAAGTCTTAAGCTCCTAAAAATTATATTTATGCTTCGCCGGTTAAGGTATCAACTTTCAAATCATCGGACTGAGCCATTTTGTAACTGTTTTCATATGCGTTTATATCTACGTAGATTGGGCCGTTATCAGTTGTCATCGGTGGTTCTGGTGTGTTTGAGGGTGGCGGAGTCGCTGCTATGGTCTCTTTTCCAGTATCCGTCGCTTGAGCCGCAGCCATTTGCTCAATTGTAGAAGCCGAGGTTGCTTCGTAATCTTCAATTCGCGGCGTTGGTTTGTCATCACCGGCAATTGGGGCAAAATTAATTGCGTTATCTGCCATTACTGCCGTTTCGGGATCATTCTGGTCATCCGGGATGGCGGGTTGGGCAGTCGGTTCATTTGCTTGCGTTGCGGCAGAGTTATTTAATTCATTTATTTCTTCATCCATTACTTCCTCCTAGTTAAAATACCTTTTATAATTTCTCGATATTTACCGCGAGAAATTTTATCCCCTTTTTGCTTTTCTATAGCTTTTTTTGCTTTTTCCATAGCAATGTCGATAGCGGCATGCATTTCATCTCCCGATTCCTTAACTACGATATCCTTGCCTGGCCTATCTATAATAATTTCCGCCATATTAATTTGGCCTTTTTTGTGATGACCATCGTCAACCGACAAAATTACCTGAACCCTGTTTATCCTTGGGTCGTATTTAGAAAGCTTATTTGCCTTCTCTTTTACGAAATTTTCAAGAGAATCTGTTAATTCAAAATCTTTACCGGTAATTGAAATGTTCATTAACTTTCCTCCTTTTTTTTACAATTTTATCAAAACCTAAATATTTTACCAATGCTTCAGGGATATTGATGCTACCGTCTTTTTGCTGATAATTTTCGAAAAGCGCAATTAATATTCTGGGGGAAGCGATCATGGTGTTATTTAAGGCATATGGATGAACCAACTTGCCCTCTTTTGTTTTATATCTGATATTTAGCCTTCTTGTTTGCCAGTCCGTAAAATTTGAGTCGGAATGGGTCTCTCCATATGCGTTTCTTGCGGGCATCCATGTTTCAATGTCATACATAGCATATTTTCCGGCACCCATGTCTCCGGTTGCAATGGACAGAACTCTATGCGGCAATCCAAGATCCGTAAGCATTTCTTCGGCTGTTTCCCTGAGTTGTTCTAGCCATTTTTGCGACTCTTCCAAATCAGCTTTACAAAGAATAACCTGCTCCACTTTCATAAATTCGTGAACTCTGTATGCGCCTCTCGTATCTTTTCCGTAGCTGCCCACTTCCGATCTGTAGCATTGTGAAAAACCGCATAATTTTATTGGCAAGTCTTCCACATTCAAAATTTTATTAGCATTGTATGCAAGTAAAGACGGCTCAGCGGTACCCACAAGGTACAAGGGGTCTTTTAAACATTCATCTTTATCGGTTCCCGCATTTGCTACCTGGTATGTTTCCGTTTTGGCAAAAGGAAATTGACCGCTTCCGGTTAATGCAAATTCTCTAACCAAGGTTGGCGGTATCATAAGCGTAAAGCCTTTTCGTCTTAATTTGTCTAAAGCCATCCACATAAGAGCCATTTGTAAAAGCACAGCTTCGTTTTTTAGATAATATCCTCTAAAGCCGGAAACATTAGTTCCTTGTTCGAAATCTATTAAATCTAAGTTCTTGGCAAGTTCAACATGATCTAAAATGGGAAATTCAAATTTGGGTATTTCTCCCCACCTTGATACTTCTTTGTTGGCTGATTCATCACCAACCGGACTATCTGGAGACGGAATATTGGGTACTCTAAACATTAAATCGTCATATTCGACCTGAATTTTTCTTAAATTTTCTTCTTTCCCTGCTAATTCTTCTTTTATTTTCCTTATTTTTTCAATTTCTTCTTTTGACGGTTTTTTCTCGGATTTTCTCTCAGACCTTAAGTCATCGATTTTCTTTATGAGTTCAACCCTTTTTTTGTCTAACCCCAAAAGTTTATCGATATCAACATCGATTTCTTTTATTTTAGCTGCGTTTTTAACTAAATCCACATTTTCGCGAATAAATTTAATATCCAACATAAAGCTTTCCTTCTAATGTAAGTATAATATCAAAAAAATGGTCCAATATAAAGGTTAATTAAGAGATTTTTAGATAATTACTATTTTATGGCTTCAGATATCCTATTTAATACAAAATCCCTTTCCAATGAACTCAGAAACCAGCCAGCTTGAGGGCCAAAATCTTTACCTAAAAATATGAAATAAATAGCGCTAAAGGCATCTTTCGGATTAATATTTGTAATTTTTTTTGTGCTATGTATAATTTCATGAATTTCCTGGCCTTCCCATCCACATTCACTGAATTTATCAGCCAAGTCACCGAGAAAATTTTTTTGTTCAGATGATAGTGAAAGATTTTGAGGAATGATTTCACTTACTTCAAATTTAAATTGTTCCGGAGCAAAATTTGTCAACCATTTTTCCGCATAAGCTATTCTTCTTTTAATTTCATTTCTTTCGCTGTCATCAAGAGGACTGCCTTTTTCATCTTCTGCTTCCTTGTAGACATCAACTCTTGGTAGCTGGATTGAATATGCCAATTTAATAAATCTTGGTCTGAAGCCGGTGAAAGGTTTCCCTTCTTTTTGGGAATATTCGGCTACTTTTGCAAGGTCTGTATGAGTTTGCGGATCATTATACGCCAAAATTGCCTTATCATACTCATCAAAAAGATTAGGGATTGTAACACCTGATGGATTAAACTCGATGGCTCTTTTAGGATTTCTGATCATCATAAAGCGTGTAATTTCAGGAGGAAGAAGCTCTGCGATATCCCTAGCATTTGCGCCAAGCCCTTTTGATCCACTCATTTTCTTGCCATCTAGTAAAAAAAATTCGTATGGAATATCATATGGTGGTTTGTAATTAAAAATTTCTTTTGCTATATGGTTTCCTACGTCTCTTGTGCCTGTTGCCGCCGAATGATCCTTGCCCTCACCCTCAATAGTAACACCAATTGTCATCCATTTTGCTGGCCATTCAACCTTATATGGCAGTTTACCGTTTCCACCGAAAGGAGAAATTTTTTCTTTGTAAGAACAGCCCGTCGCCCAATCAACCATTTCTGGCTCACAAACAAAAGTAACTTCCTTCCCGTCCCATCCAATAGTTTTTGTTGTGCCGATTTTTCCACATTTTGGGCAGACTGGATTAAATGGATACCAATCATGTCCTTTATCTGAACGCCCAATTTTTTTATAGATATCTCTAATTTTTTCTGCATTATCAAGAGCCAATTTAATTGCTTTATCCATCTTGCCAGATGTATAAAGTTCATAGGCTGAAATCATTTCCGGTTTTGCTCCAACAATTTTCATTGTTTCAATAAAATTCTCAGCAAAAAAATCCGCCAAACTTTTTCCTTCTATCTCTGATGGTATCGAACGCATAGGCATGCCCATATAGGGAAGATATTTTTCGGCATCCAAATAAATAGGAAGGCCGTCCATCGGGTCGAAATCATCAATAATAAAAGTGTAATTGGACTTAATTTTATGAGCATCCAATGCCTTTTTCACAGCATCATGAATAATTAATCCCCGTAGAGAACCAATATGAGCATAGCCGGATGCGGTCCAGCCATCATCGATCCATTGAAATCCCTTATCTTTTACATCTTCAGTTAACTGGTCGGCCCAAAACATTTGACCCTCTTTGTAAAACCCGGCAGTAGCCGGGCTTTTGTTTTACTCTATATTAGTTATTTTATAGCGAATTACCCCGGCAGGCACTGTTACCTCAACTTCTTCGCCGGTTTTCTTACCAATTAAGGCCATTCCAATTGGAGATTCGTAAGAAATCATGCCGTTAATTGGATCGGCTTCGTGTGCGCCGACAATTTTAAATCTTTCAGCGCCGCCCTCAACTTCAACATGAACAGTACTTCCAATATCTACGGAACCGGTATTACTATTTTTTTCTTTGATAGTTGCGTTTTTGATTATATATTCGAGTTCCGCAATTTTACCTTCCGTAAATGCCTGCTGATTTTTAGCTGCTTCGTATTCAGAATTTTCGGATAGATCTCCGAATTCCTTTGCTTCTTTAATCCGAATCGCAACTTCGTGTCTTGTTTCTTCTTTTAATTTTTTTAACTCGGCTTTTAATTTTTCCAAGCCTTCCCTGGTTAGGATAATTTTCTTTTGCATTTTTATCACCTCTAACTTTTTAAATAAAGAATAAGAAAACGAGCCCTAAAGCTCACTTTATATATATTTATATGAAACTTGGTTTAAATTATATCAGTCAGAAAACCAACGGTCAAGTAAAAATATTTTTAAATTAAACGCATCTTTACTTCATTCTATTAGCAAAATAGTATTTATAGATTTCTTTGGCAACCGGAGCTGCAAATTCCGATCCTTCGCCGGCTTCTTCAAGTAAGACTACAATACTAATTTCAGGGTTTGGATACGGCCCAAAAGTGGCAAACCACGCATGTTTGTATTTATTATCAGGACCAAACTGCGCCGTACCGGTTTTGCCGGCGACGGGTTCTGGGAGGTCATTTAAAAATCTTCCCGAACCCGAAGTAATGGTTAACCTCATTCCTTCTTTAACAATATCAATATTTTCCTTAGAGATAAAATTTGATGCTTCAATCTTGGGGTCAATTTTTTTATGGACAGTTTTATTGTCGGCGTCTAAAACAGAATTTAAAATTTGCGGCTGATAAAGTGTTCCTCCATTGGCAATAGCAGAAATAGCTTTTGCCATTTGGATTGGAGTAACTAATAAATCCCCCTGTCCAATACCAAAATGATAAGTGTCGCCTAAATACCAATCCTCTTTCATTACCCGTTTTTTCCAATCGGGATCAGGTATATGTCCGTTGGATTCAGAGGGAAGATCTATGTTGGTAGCTTTGCCAAGCCCAAATTTATCGAGATAAAGTTTCATTTTCTCCGGCCCGAGTCCCGAAATATTTCCAAATCCCCCGCTAATTGCATAAAAGAAAGTGTTTACAGAATCGGCAATCGCCTTTGTTACATTTGTTACGCCATGGCCGCCAGCTTTCCAATCCGGAAAATTCCATTGCCCTACGCTTATTCCTCCTGTCGAAAGTACGGTTGTGTATCTGTCAATAATTCTTTCCTGCAAAGCCGCTGCTGCAAAAAGCGGCTTAATAATAGATCCGGATGGATATTCTCCAGACAAGGCCCTAGGAAGTAAGGGATTATCTGTATTATCAATCAGTTTTTTATAATCTTCCTCTGATATACCTTTAGAGAACAGATTTCCGTCGTAGGATGGCAGATTTACCAAAGAAAGGACTTGTCCATTGTTAGGGTTCATAATGGCTACGGCGCCTTTTTTTACTTTCGCCTTATCCATTGAAGCTTGCAATGCTTCGGCAGCTTTTTGCTGCAATCCGTAATCAATATTTAAGATTATATTTTTACCGGGTGTCGGGTCGGTTTGGCCATAAAGCTTAATAATTTTTCCCGAAGCGTCAACCTCTTTTTTCTTGCCTCCATCTTTGCCTCTAAGATATGATTCATATTCCTGTTCAATTCCCGTTTTGCCCATGTAATCGGTTAGGTGATATCCCCTGTCTTTATTTTCCTTAAACTCATTTTCCGAGATCCTTCCCACGTAGCCCAAGGTATGACTAAGCAAAGTTCTATCTTCATATTCTCTTATTGGGTTAACCGACACAAAAACGCCGGGAAGTTCATTGATCTTGCTTTCTAGAAGTAACGAAGTATCTCTGTCAATTGATTTTTGAATTAAAATCGGTTGATTAGGATCTAAGTCATTTTTTTGAGTTAATTTCTTCATGTCCGCTGAAGGTTGGTTAATAATTTTCGCTAATTTTTCATAAACCTTGTTTTGGTCAGTTTCTTTTTTTGGCAGGTCGCCGGGAATTATGGATACTTCCCAATTACCAATATTTTTGGCTAAAACTATTTTCCGTCGATCATAAATTGCTCCTCTTTCGGCTCTAATTAAGGTTTCTCTAATTCTATTTCCCTCAGCCTTCTTAATACTTTCAGAGCCATTCATTATTTGGACGTCATATAGCCGAACAATTAGCAAAACAAACAATATGACAAAGATGACTTTTAAATTTGCCAGCGGCTTATCTGACCTTTCTTCTTCATAACTTCCCGCTTCTTCGTCTGCCGGTAAAATACCATAAATCCATCGCTCAGATCTTTGAAACAAGGATCCTTTGATTTTCCATTTGGCGGGCTGTTTGCCAACCCCCTTATTTACGGCGAATAAATCTCTTTTTTTATTCATAAGTAGGATTCTTAATATTTATCGAATTAAATATTGGGTAAAAAATGAAAACAGTCATGGTTGACGATACAACTCTTAAAAACAAGCTGCTTATTATGGGCATGATCACACCGATATTAGAACCCTTTAAGGAAGAAATAATTAGTGATTCAATGACAATTAAAAGCAAACTTGAAAGGGCTGTAGAAATTAGGACCAATGAAAAACTTTTTGCTGTTCCGATATACTTTTTTATGAAGTCTATGATGATTGCCATTAAAATATAAAAAGCTGAGTAAATACCAAAAGTATTAATTGATAAAGTATCCAAGGTAAGCCCAATAATAAAAGCGTAGATAACCGAATTTTTTAGGTCCATATAAACAGCTAAAAAAACAAAAAAAACTAAAATTAAATTGGGAATGAAATGCAGATATTTAAAACCTTCCAGAAGCGAAAGCTGAAAAAGAATAATTATTGGCAAAGATAAGGCGATTATATATTTCATATTAGTATAGTATTAAAACCTGTCTTAAATTTTTTAAATTAGCAGCCGGTCTGACGCGCGCCTGCTGATAAATTCCGTTATCACGGCTATTTACTTCATCTATAGTGCCGATAATTAGACCTCTGGGCATTTCTCCGCCCAGGCCGGAAGTTATGACAATATCGCCCTTTATGATCTTTTCACCCTGCGGAATATTATCCAACAGTAAACCAAAGCCGATTTGGCCCTTTATAAGTCCTGTAGAAGAAGTAGCCTGAACGGCTGCCGGAAGAATTGAATCTGGGTCGATTGTTAAAAGTACTTTTGAAGACGTCTCACTAACTTCCGAAATACGCCCGATTATATATCCTTCCGAAATTACCGGATTTCCGTTTTTAATTCCGTCCTTACTGCCTCGGTTTATCATAATTGCTTGTCTCAAATTGGAGGGATCATAGAATATCACTTCAGCGGAAATATAATTTACTTTGGTTGTTTGTGTAAATTTGAGTAACTTTTTTAAGTTATCATTTTCCTTCTTTGCTTCTTCCATTGTCGAAATTTCAGTCATGAGTGTCGAAATCTTATTTTTTAGTTTTTGATTGTCTTTTTGTAAATCGCCAATTGTTGAGACAGCGGTTGAATAGCTTTTAAAATTCTCACCAATACCGGAAAAAAAGATTCCAATGGGTGAAAAAACTGTTTTTATTACTCTTTCCGGTCCCTTTGAAAGACCGGTGTAATGCAAAACAAGGATCAACATAAAACAGCTAATGGCGGTTATTATCAATTTTTTTTTGTTCATTTTTTACCTTGGAGCATTATAATTTGTTGGAACTAATACGCCCCTTAATGAGTCAAGATCTTCTAATATCAGTCCTGTTCCTCTTACAACGCAGGTTAAAGGATCGTTGGCAATATGGACAGCCATTTTAGTAGTTAATGTAATGAGCTGGTCTAAGCCCTTAAGAAGTGCTCCCCCGCCTGCTAAAAACATACCTTGTTCCATAATGTCAGCAACAAGTTCGGGCGGCGTTTCTTCAATCGTAATTTTAATGGCGTCAATTAAAATATTGACGGATTTTGCAAGAGCTTGACGGATTTGGTCGCTATCAACGGGTATTGCCTTCGGCAAACCGGTTACTAAATCTCGGCCTCTCATTATCGCTTCTAATTTTTTCTCTAAAGGATAAGCCGATCCGATGGCAATCTTAATATCTTCTGCCGTACGCTCCCCAAGCAGTAGGTTGAATTCGTCTCTTGCATACTGAATAATATCTTCGTTTAGTTCATCGCCGGCAATTCTAATGGATCTGGCGGAAACTACTCCGCCAAGCGAAATAACAGCAACTTCTGTAGTACCGCCGCCGATATCAACCACCATTGTTCCGGCCGCCTCCTGAATAGGAAGACGGGCGCCAATGGCCGCTGCCATAGGCTCTTCAACAAGATAAGCTTCTCTGGCGCCGGCATTTTTAGCTGCATCTTCAACCGCTCTTTTTTCAACTTCGGTAACACCGGAAGGAATGCCAACAACAACCCTGGGCCTAGGAAACAGGACAAAACTTTCTTTGTGGACTTTATCAATAAAGTATTTAAGCATGATTTCGGTAACTTCAAAATCCGAAACGACCCCGTCAACTAGCGGCCTTGAGGCTACAATATTGGCCGGAGTTCTGCCAACCATTTTTTTGGCCTCTTCGCCAATGGCTAAGATTTGCTTAGTTTTTATATTTAAAGCAACCACTGAAGGCTCATTTATGACAATGCCTTTGCCTTTAACATAAACAAGGGTATTTGCCGTACCCAAATCAATGCCAATATCATGCGAAAAATAACCAAATAATCTATTTAGCATAAGTATTAAAAGTTTAGCACGATTTTTTGCAACTCACAATATGATTACGAGCGTTTTAGATACTTTATCAAATCTTCTTCATTAATTATTTCTGGATCAGATTCTGATCGTTTCTTTATCTCAACTTTTTTATCTTTTGCGAGTTTACTGCTTATCACTATTCTTGTTGGAATGCCTATTAGATCTGCGTCTTTAAACTTACTGCCAGCAGATTCCTCTCTGTCATCAAAGAGTACATCAAAACCTTCTTTTTTTAAAATTTCATAAATTTTATTACTTTTTTCATCTTCCGAAATAGAAATTAGGTGGATATCAAACGGCGCAACTTCCTTGGGCCAAATTATACCTCTTTCGTCATGACAAACTTCGACGATAGTCCCCATAAGGCGGCTGATACCGAGTCCATAGCAACCCATCTGTATTAAATGACTTTTTCCGTTTTTATCGGTATAAGTCAAATTGAAAGACTGGCTAAATTTTGTTTTAAGTTTAAAGATATTTCCGACTTCAATTGATTTTATTTCTTTTAAATCGCTACTTTCGCATTCCGGACAAACTTTTTGTTCATCTATAATTTCTTTGTTGATTGCTACCTTACATTTTTTGCATAAGTAGATGATGTCTTCACCGGCGGGCGTTTCGGTTTGAAACTCGTGAGAATACTTGGAGAAAGTTCCACCGGGAGCAAAGGTAAGATAGGTTTTGTCGGCAATCCCAATCTGTTTGTAAATCTTATTGTAAACCTTAATCATGCCGTCATAATAATCATCCAATTCTTTTTCGCTAGTATTAAAAGAATAAAGGTCTTTCATTAGAAATTCCCTGCCTCTTAAAAGTCCGGATTTGGCTCTTTCTTCATCTCTGAATTTTGTTTGAATCTGAAAGATATATTTTGGCAAGTCCTTATAAGAAAATATTTGGTGCTTTGCAAGGGGAGTAATTACTTCCTCATGAGTAGGACCAATTGCCAAATCGGTTTTTGAATAAAAGCTGGTGAATTTGAACAGATCATCCATTGTATCCCAGCGTCCGGTAATTTCCCAATTTTCTTTGGGCTGAAGTGCCGGCATTAAAATTTCCTGCCCGCCAATTTCTTCCATTTCTTCTCTGACAATATTTTCTATTTTTTTAAGAACCTTAAAACCCATAGGCAAATAGGTGTAAACGCCGGACATAAGCTGGTTCACAAAGCCGCCCCTAACCAAAAGTTGATGATTAATACTTTCGGATTCTGCTGAAACTTCTTTTCTGGTTTTTGAAAATAAAATACTTTGTTTCATAATTACCACTTAATAATATCAAAACGTAATAAATCTTTCCATGTAATAACGACCATAAGTAAAATTAAAAGTGAAAATCCAACCAAGGCCGCCGTGTTTTTAGCTTTTTCGTCAAACTTTTTATTGGTAATCTTTTCCAAACCCAAAATAAAAATGTGTCCGCCATCCAAGGCCGGAATAGGAAGCAAATTCATAATAGCCAAGGTCAAACTGATTATAGCCGTGAACTGCATCAAATAGTCGAAGCCCATATAAGCAATTGCGCCGGTAGCCTTATAAATGCCGACCGGCCCGGTTACGTTTTCGGAAACACTAAAACTGGTAAATAATTGATGTAAAAATTGATAAAAACCGACTATCGTTAGCTTGGCAAGATCGAAGCACCAAACTACGGCGTCAATTGGCGCTAAGTAGAAAGGCGCTCTGATAGTCCCGCTGTCTTCTAAATAAACACCAATTTTGTATATCTTATCATCTTTAATGGGTTTAATATTAAATTCCTTGGTCTGGCTGTCTTTTTTTAGAATAATATCTAAATTCTGATCCTTTTTTTCATTTACTATTTCGGCAAAAACAAGAGAATTTCCAGCTTTTTTCTCGTTAATGGACACTACCTCCCAACCTCCTTTAATTCCTGCCTTTTCGGCCGGAGAATCTTTTTCGGCGTCCTGAATTAATACTTTCTGGTTGTCGATGATGCCCGGTAACCTGTAGGTTTGAGGAATTAACGGTTTAAAACCAACAATAAAGATGCCAGTTAGGATTATAATTGCCAAAATTAAGTTCATCGTAACGCCGGCAATTAGAACCGAAAATTTTTGCAATGGCGTTTTTGAGGCAAAATTTTTGGGGTCTTTTGCATTACCATCACCTTCTTCTCCGTAGATTTTGACATAACCGCCAATAGGAAATAGTTTAATGGCATATTCAGTTTCGCCCTTTTTCCTGCTAAATAACTTTGGTCCAAATCCAAAACCAAATTCCTCAATACGGCAGCCGGCCCGCCTCGCCATAAAAAAATGGCCAAATTCGTGAACAAATACGATTAGGCCGAAAACAAAAACAAAACTTAAAATGTTAACAAAATTATACAAATATACGCTCACTAGAAACTCCTTTTAATCATAAAGTCAGCCCAAGATTTTAATAAATCTTTATAAATGCTATCTGCTATATTATTCAATTCCAAGAGAGCTAAGTCAATATGCTTTTTAGCGAGCTCGAATGTATGCTTTATTCCGCCAAGATCAGTTAAGAGTCTGACCATTTTATCTATCTCAGACCTTTCAAGACTTCTTTTACCGAGGTTGCCAAGAATAGTCTTTTTTTGAGCTGCCGTGGCGTTATTGTAAGCAAACCAAACAATTGTTGTCCTTTTCCCCTCTTTAATGTCGGATCCGTAAGGCTTACCAATTTTTTCTTCGCTTCCGGTTATTCCAAGAATATCATCTTGTAGCTGAAAAGCGACACCGCAGTTATAAGCAAACTTAGATAGCGATTTAATTTGCGGATTATTTTCGTCTATAGTCTCAAGCCCTAACATTGCGCCGGCTTTTGCCGAAAAGGAATAAAGAGCGCCGGTTTTGCCGGCAGACATGCTAATAATATCGTCTTCCGTAATGTCTAAGATTGGTTTCTTTGACAATTGGACATCAATAGTTTCGCCTTCAACCAGCTCTATGTTCATTTCAAGTTCCATCATATCGATAAGCTTTATAATTAAAGCCGGTTCAAATTCGTGCTCGGAATATAGCTTGGTAAAAAGAGAAATTGCAAAAGAGTGCTGGATATCCCCAACTAAAATTGCCAAGTTGCGGCCGTATTCTTCGGCATCCGCTTTACTGTAGCCGCGCCCTTGAGCTAATTTCTGAAAATGAACATGCACCGTATCGCCGCCCCTTCTTAGGCTGTCATTATCAATTATGTCGTCATGAACCAAGGTCCAGTTGTGAAAAACCTCAACGGCAGCTGCTGCAGGCAGTACGCTATCCGGATTGCCGCCAACTGCGCCGCAGCTGAAAGACAAAATGCCGGGCCGGAGTGATTTGGCGCTCCTAAGCAGGTATAAATAAACTCCATCTCTTATGTCTTCCGGTTTAAATTTTGACATAAAACTTTGCGATGAAATATATTCTTTAATTTTTGCATTAATTGCTTTAAGTTCCTCGGTAAACTTTTCGGTAGTATTCACTTTCCAAATCTCCTTTCTCTCTCGGCGAATTCTCTCAATATTTTTTCAAGATTTGACGGTTTGAAATCCGGCCACAAGACATCTGTAAACAAAAACTCCGAGTAAGCCGCTTGCCATAGTAGAAAATTACTTAGCCTGTTTGCGCCGCCGGTTCTAATAATTAAATCCGGATCTTTTTGACCGCCGGTGTCTAAATTGCTATCTAATGATAGAATATCAACTTTTTCTCCTTTTGCCAAAATTTTATTTACAGATCTAACTATTTCATCTCTTCCACCATAATTTAAGGCGACATTAAGAATCATTTTTTTGTTACCGGCTGTTAAATCAATTCCTGTTCGTAATTTTTTTGCTATGTTCTTTGGAAAGGCGGCTAGGTCGCCTACCACCTTAAAACAAACGTCGTTAGCGTTCAGTTCTTCTATCACTTGCTCTATGTAGGTAGTCATAAGTGACATAATATCTAAGACCTGATTTTTTGGTCTTAACCAATTTTCGGTTGAAAAAGCGTAAACCGTTAGAATTTTTATTTCCAAAGAGGGTGCAACTTTAACGATTTCCTTTAATGCATAGTATCCCGCCTCATGACCTCTTTTTATTGGAACATTGTTTTTGTTGGCCCATCTACGGTTGCCGTCCATAATAATGGCAACATGATCCGGTTTTTTTTGCACAGGTAGCTCCTAATTAAACTTCCATCATTTCTTGCTGTTTTAAAGAAACTATTTTGTCAATTAAGTCATTATATTTGGAAACGATTTTATTAACCTTATCATCTGCTTTGTAGGCATCATCTTCGGTTATAGTTCCGTCATTCTTCGATTTTTTGATCTTATCGACAAGTTCGTGTCTTAAGTTCCTTAGGGAAACTTTAGCTTCCTCACCCTTTTCTTTTACAACCTTGGTTAGCTCTTTTCTTCTCTCTTCTGTTAGCGGTGAAATACTAATACGTAAGTGGTCGCCCATGTTAGTAGGGTTTAAATTGAGATCCGATGCACGAATTGATTTTTCGATATCCGAAGTAAGATTTCTATCCCATGGCGAGATTACAATTGATTTTGCGTCAGGCACAGAGATACTGGCGACACCTTTTATCTTCATCATGTTGCCGTAGGCGTCAACTTCAATATCGTCAACTAGCCCAGCATTTGCTCTGCCGGTTCTAAGACCTCTAAGCTCGTTTTCTAAGTATTCTGTAGCTTTAGCAAGCGAGCTATCGAATATTTTTATTTGTTCTTCCATTTGCCCTCCTAATCGCCTATTTGATATCTGGTAAATCTTCGAATTTGAACGTTCTCTCCGAGAATTGCAATTATTTCCGTGGTTAAATCCTTAACGGTTTTAGAATCATCTTTAATATACGACTGATCTAACAGAACGTTTTCTGAGTAAAATTTTTCGATCTTTCCGGCAACAATTTTTTCCAAAATTTCAGCCGGTTTATTTTGACTTTTAAGTTGTTCATTGAATATTCCCTTTTCTTTTAGAAGAACATCTTTCGGCACATCTTCCCTTGTCAAATATGCGGGGGAAGCTGCAGCAATATGCATAGCAACATTATGAACAAAATCTTTAAATTTTTCATTACGAGCAACAAAATCGGTCTCTGAATTTACCTCAATTAAGACTCCAATTTTACCATTATGGATATAACAGCTAATAAGGCCTTCCCTAGTTTCTCTTACAGCTTTTTTTGCAGCCTTAGCTTGGCCTTTTTTCCTTAAAATATCTTTTGCTTTTTCAAAATCTCCATTCGCTTCTTCCAAAGCTTTTTTTGCATCCATCATTGGAGTATCGGTTAGCATTCTTAATTTTTGAACATCTTTTGCGCTTATAGTCATATAAACTCCTGGTTAGATTTTTAAGACACTTTTTCTTTTTGGACGGCTGCAGAACCTTCTTTAACTGCCGCAGAAAACACTTGAGCAAGGTACCGAATAGATTTTACTGCATCGTCGTTTCCCGGTATTGGATAATCAATTGGATCCGGATCTGCATTTGTATCAACGATGCCAAAGATTGCTAATCCTAATTTTTTTGCTTCTTTAATAGCTAGGTCTTCTCTGTGGGTGTCAATAACAAATATTGCATCCGGAACTTTTTTTAAATCCTTTATTCCGCCAAGGTAACCCGATAATTTTTGTAGTTCTTTTTCTTCTGCTGCCGCATCTTTTTTAGATAATTCGTTAAATTTGCCATTAATTTTTTGCTGCTCTAGGTCCTTTAGCTTGCTTATTCTTTTTGAAATAGTTTGAAAGTTGGTTATCAGTCCGCCTAGCCATCTATCATTTATGTAGGGCATATTGCAATTATTTGCCGTTTCTTCAACAATTGACTTTGCTTGTTTTTTTGTACCTACAAACAAAATAATTTTGCCTTCGCTTGCAAACTTCTCTGCAGTTTTTAATGCAATGTCAAGGTCTGCTTTAGTTTTCGTTAAATCAAAAATATGGACCCCATTTCTTTCTATGAAGATGTAAGGCGACATCTTTGGGTTCCATCTAAATGCCTGGTGACCAAAATGAACTCCAGCCTCAAGCATATCCTTTAATGATGTTTCTACCATTTTAATTCCTTTCTTCCGCCATATAGTAAGTTTTGGCCCATATAAATGGGAGGAACGAATAAACTATATGTGTGATATTAATTAATTCAAGAAATATAATAACATATTTATTGCGGGTATTCAATTCTTTTTAAAAGAAAGTACTTGATAATTGCTCTTTAAAATGGTAATATTTATAGGCTATGAAAAAAGAAATACATCCAAATTATGAAAAATCTATTGTTGAATGCGCCTGCGGCAACAAATGGGAAACTAAATCTACCATTTCCAGTATTAAAGTAGAATTATGCTCAGCCTGTCACCCTTTCTTTACCGGTAGACAAAAACTGATTGATACTGCCGGTAGGGTTGATAAATTTAGGGCAAGGGTTACGGCCGCTAAAGAATCGAGAGATCAGTTAGACTCCAAAAAAGTCAAAAAAATGGAAAGGGCAGCAGCTAAAAGCAAAGAAGAAGCAGACTCTAAATAAGTAATTAAAAAATAGGCGCGGCAAAAGCGCTTATTTATTTTTTGAGTAAAATTATGGAACAAAAAATTAACCAAATTAAAAAAGAATATGATGAAATAACATCTAAGCTAACAGACCCCGATATTTTAAGTGAAATAGATGTTTATCAGGAATTGGCCAAAAGGCAATCCGAATTAAAATCGCTGATTGACAAGTTTGAAACATTGGATTTGCTTAAAAAAAATATCGATAGCCTAGAAGAGTTAATGACAGAGGAAAATGATCCGGAGCTAATTGCAATGGCGGAAGAAGAAATTAGAGAAGCTACACATAGAATTGTCGAAGTGAATAAATCTATAGAATTAGAATTATTACCCAAGGATCCAAATGATGACAAGCCGGCCGTCATAGAAATCCGCGGCGGCGCCGGTGGTGAGGAATCTGCTCTTTTTGCCGCTGAATTATTTAGAATGTACTTAAAATACGCCGAAAATAAGAATTGGAAAACTGAGATTATAAGTTTAAATGAGACAGAAATTGGCGGACTAAAAGAAGCTATATTTGAGATTAAAGGCCGAGATGCTTATCGGTATTTAAAGTATGAAAGTGGTGTCCATAGAGTGCAAAGGGTTCCCAAAACGGAGTCAAGCGGACGAATTCACACCTCAACTGTAACGGTCGCTGTTTTGCCTGAGGCAAGTGAGATCGATATTAAAATTGATCCAAACGAAATAAGAGTTGACGTATATCGAGCCGGAGGCCATGGCGGCCAGGGCGTAAATACGACCGATTCAGCCGTGAGGCTTACTCATGTTCCAACCGGGCTAGTAGTTACTTGTCAGGACGAACGTTCTCAAATAAAAAACCGCGATAAAGCAATGTCTGTTCTCCGTACTCGTCTTATGGCCTTAAGAGAAGAAGAGTCAGCCAAAAAGCGCGGTGATCAGCGAAAAAGTCAAATTGGTTCCGGCGACAGGTCGGAAAAAATTAGGACATACAACTTTCCGCAGGACAGAGTTACGGATCATCGAATTAATTACACCACGCATGGCTTAGAAAGCATACTAGCCGGTAGCATTGATGAACTTATTTCGGCCCTATCAAAAGCCGATCAGAAAGCCGCTCTAGAGAATTTATCGAAGCAGTAATTTTTACTTAATTTCCCCAAGTTTAACGTTAACCTTAATTTCCTTATTGTCCCGAATAACAGTTAGCATGGTACTATCTCCGACGTTATATTTCTGAACCAATTGAGTTAGAGTGTGCTTACTATCTATCTTATCATTATTTATTTTGGTAATAATGTCCCCATCTTTTAGGCCGGCTTTGTCGGCAGCGGAACCGGATTTTATGGACGGCGTATTGGTGCCGGAATAAATTAAGGCACCTTCCGACACAGATAATTTATTTCTGGAGGCAAGCTCTTTTGTAAGACCAACATATGAAATTCCCAGAACCGGTCTTGATACATAACCATTTTTTTCAACGCTAGCTAAAGCAGATTTTCCTACATTAATCGGAATTGCAAAACCAATATTTTGACCGCTTTGATCGATAGCGGTATTAATCCCTATAACTTGGCCGGCTCTATTTACGAGTGGCCCGCCGGAATTGCCCGGATTAATGGCAGCGTCAGTTTGTAAAACATTGTCTAATGTAGAAACGTTACCGTCACCACTGTCGCCTACCGGCAAAGCTCTACCGACACCGGAAATTATGCCGCCTGTTACAGTGTTTTGATATTGCCCGAGGGCATTACCTATAGCCACTACCGGTTCACCTACTTGCAGCACGTCAGAATCGCCCAAATCGACTGCCTTTAAGCCTTTGGCATTACTTAGTTCTAAAAAAGCAATATCGTACACGGGATCAGTTGCTTTTATTTTGGCCGTATATTCGGTACCGTCATTTGTATATACGATAAAATTGCCGCTTGCTCCTTCTGTAACATGTTTATTTGTCATAACCAAGCCATTTTCATTAACTATAAATCCTGTTCCCGAACTCTTTTGGCTATACGTTCCAAAAAAATTATTGGTTAGATGCTCGCCGGTTATAGAAACCACACTTTGACTTACTTTTTTAACGATGTCGCTAACATCGGAATTAACCGTCACGGAAACAGTGTCCTTCTTCAAAACGCTACCCACAGTTAATCCGGAGATACCACCGTTGCCCTCTATTTTGCTGAAAACATATCCTCCGAGCATCCCAAAAAGTAAACTCGTAATAATGGATACAGCAAGTAAAGCCTTAATTGATTCTGCATTTGTTTTATTTTTACTTGAGATGTCGGGTTTATCTTTTTTTAAGTCTTCGCCCATTTTTAAATCCCTCCTTATCGCTTATAATGGTAGCCAGTTAGTAGTAAGTATCACAGCTACAAATGAAAATGCACCAATAAACGAAAACTCAATTGTAACTTTTTTGGTTAGTCTTCCTTCAATCATATAATATACCAGTCCCCAAATTACATAATAGGCAATTAAAACAAATATTGCACCAATGGGAATTCCGGCCCCGGCACCCTGTTTGGGATAATTTACGGACCAGAAAGTTGATACTGTGGCGATTTCGGAAATAATTAAACTAATAATAGCGTTATATAGACTAGAATACTTATTTGGAGCAACAAGCATATGTTTTATTAAAAAATGACCGATTATATACAACAAGGCGACATGCGACAAGAATAAATAGAGCAAATCTAAAGTCCAATATAATGAAATATTGATGAGCAGCGACGAGCACAGGAAAACCACAATAATTGACAAGGACATTAGCAAGTTCCTGTATGTAACCGGCAAAGCCAATTTTTTGTGTTTAATGGCAACCAAGGAATTGTAAACCAAATTTAGGGAAAATCCAAAAAACAAAGCCAGTGGTATTTGGACGGTTAAACTTGGGAAATACGTAATAAAGAAATAGGCGCTTATATTTAAAAGAAAAGGGAAAAATAGAAAATCCCATTTATTTTTTAAATCAACCCATTTTAGACCGATTATATAAATCGTGTAAGCTAAGTTTAACAATAAGGAAGCTATTAAAAATATCCAGAAAGGTTTCATGCTATGTTCCATCGGATAAATAATAGTAATTATCAAAATTAATGCTGAGAAATAGCTTAAAATGTAATTAATTTTTTGTTGCATAATCTTTCCCGATAATAATTATTATGTCATAATCGCTGCCGGTACCTTTAGTGGCCGTTACTCCAAAATATTTCTCTAAATTCTTGATTGTTGCCGATTTTTTCCCACCGGAATAATCGTAAATTTTAGTCTTAGAATAGTTTTGAGCATCAGCATTGCCAACAGAAAGGTCGGCAAATCCTGCGTCTTCTAAGCCGGTTTTTGCTTTAGTAGCGAGTCCTCCGGTTCTCGTGCCGTTTTCAATTAATATTGAAGCGTGCTCGTTTTTAAAGTTGATTTCAGGCTTCTTATTGGATAGAAGATCATATATATAGTCTTGGATGTCCGCGTATTTGCCAATTCCGGCAACGGGAAATACGCAGGAGGCATCACCAATCATACCGGTTGTTGCCAATTTTGTGTTTTCGCCGTCAATAACAGCACTATTTATTTTACCGCTATTCAATTCTTTTGAGATATCCATTATTCTTTTTATTTCGTTGGGTTGAAGATCGGTTCTAACATGGTCGCCCATTATTCCGATTAGATCTAACACTGTTTTGGGATTGGACAATGTACCAAGCGACAGCGCTTTTTCTTTTAATGCGATCATTACTTCCTGCTGACGTCTGGCTCTATCGAAATCCGATGTAGTCTGCCTGGATCTTGCATATTTTAAGGCCAAATCCCCTTTCATAGAGTAAGTCTTGCCGCCATCAAAATTGACGGTTCCGCCCGGATAATAAGGATCATAAAGATCTTCTGAGGGAGTTATGGAGACGCCGCCGACCGCATCAATAGCTTTTTTAAACGCTGTAAAATCTACCTTTGCATAATAATGGATGGGGATATCTAAAACGTCGGAAACGGCATTTTCGATAGACTGGGGTCCGCCACCTTTTTTATATTGCTCACCGTAGACGTAAGCCGAGTTTATTTTGTCCCAACCGTGGTTATCTATCTTAACATAAAAATCACGGGGAATAGATATTAAGAGAACGCTATTATCTCTCGTATTTATACTGGCAATCATTACAGTATCCGTAAGATCGGCGCCGGGCCAATCCGGGTCGCCATTACCTAGTAAAAGAATATTGGTCCTTCCATCGCCCTCGCCCGCTAAGGCCGTTGGCCTAAGATTAGCAAGAATCGTAAACGGATTTAATCCGTTACTAAATATTTTCTCGACTGAGCTCCACACTCTCCATGTAAAGAAACTTATGCCGGATAAAAAAAATAATAGCAAAAAAAGGACGATCTTCTTTTTTCTTGACCATTTTTTCTTAATCTTTTTTTTAGGGTTATTAATTTTGTCCAATTCGATCTTTTTTGATGAATTTTTTTCTAGTGTGACTCTTTTTCCTTTATTTACCATGGCTCCATATAAATTAACTTTATTATTATAGAAAAAATTTCATTGAAATCCAAGTGTTTTATTCATATACTATTAATATGCTAAAAAACGACAGTGTTTCGATATTACTGGAAATTTTCAAAACGGTAATCATCATAGTCATCATAATAGTCTCAATAAGAAATTTTGTTGTTCAGCCTTTTTATGTTGTTGGTTCATCAATGGAACCATCCTTCCAAAACAACGATTATTTAATTATTGACGAATTTACTTATCATTTCAGACAACCAAGACGAGGTGAGGTTATTGTATTAAAGCACCCCACGCCGGAGTGTGATATTTTTGTAGGAGAAAATTTCTTTGCGAAACTTTTTACAAAAGAACCGTGCCGAAATTATATTAAGAGAGTTATTGGAACTCCCGGAGATACCGTTAAGGTGGAAGGCGGCAATGTGTACGTCAAATCAAAAAGTTCAAGCGATTTTACAATACTAAACGAAAATTATATTGATAGTCAGTTTAAAGGCCAGACACTTGGAAACCAGGTCAGGGATCTTCAGGCGGACGAATTTTATGTTATTGGTGACAACAGAGCACCCGGCGAAAGTTCCGATTCTAGAGAATGGGGCATATTAAAAAGAGACCACATAGTTGGAAAAACTTGGTTGAGGCTACTGCCTAAATATAGCAGAATTTCGACTCCCATATATAACACCGGAAACTAATCAAAAAGATTAATAATTCGTTCTAATTCTTCTTCTCCGTAGTATTCTATAATAATTTTCCCGCCTTTTTTGGAGGGTTGGATTTTTATTTTGGAGCCTATTGCGTCTCTCAATTTACTTTCTAAATCAGAAAAGGTTTTAGATACCTCCGTGCTTTGTTTAGTGGTAATAACCTTGGCTTTCTCTTCAACCGATCGGACGTTTAATTTTTGACTCACTATTTGTTCGTATAGAGCAAGCTGTTTGGCTGGTTCTGGGATGGCAAGAATGGCCCTGGCATGGCCCTCGGTAATTTTACCGTCAACCAGTCCTCTTTTAATTTCGATGGGCAAATTTAGAAGTCTAAGAGTATTGGCAATAGCCGACCGGCTTCGACCCATCTTTTGTGCTACTTCTTCTTGAGTCAAATTAAAGTCGTCTACCAGTCTTTGGTAGGCCATTGCTTCTTCAAGCGGATTTAAATCGTGCCTTTGAATATTTTCTATAATAGACACTTCCAGCTTTTGTTGTTCGCTATAAGTTCTTACAACAACTGGCACCGTTTTTAGGCCGGCAATTTTTGCCGCGCGCAGTCTTCGTTCGCCGGCTATAAGCTCATATTCCGCACCCTTTTTGGTTACAATTAAAGGCTGAATTACGCCATGCTCCTTAATTGAACTCGCTAGTTCTTTCAATGATTCTTCGTCGAAAGTGTATCTTGGCTGATTTGGATTTGGGCTAACTTTTTCGACATTAATTTCTGTAATATCCGCCGGTTTTAATCCAATTGTTCTTTCAACTAATGGGCTTGTTGGTATTAGAGAATCTAGTCCTCTACCTAATCCTTTTGACATCTCTTTATTACCTCCTTCGCTAAATTTTTATATGCTGAAGCTCCCTTGCAAAATCTATCATATTGCAGAATGCTTTTACCGTGGCTTGGCGCTTCTGCTAGTCTTACATTCCTCGGAATTACGGAAACGAATAATTTATCTAAAAAATGCTTCCTTACTTCTTCTTTAACCTGGTTGGATAGCACCGTCCTATGATCATACATTGTAAGCACAATACCTAAAATATCAAGATATGGATTTAAATTCATCTTCACTAGGTCAATAGTATGTAAAAGATGCCCTAATCCCTCAAGAGCATAATATTCACTTTGAACGGGAATAATGACCTTATCTGCTGCAACTAAACCGTTAATAGTAAGCAGGCTCAAAGATGGCGGACAATCAATAATACAATAATCAAATTTTTCTTGGACGTCTTCCAAAGCTTTTTTCAGTCGAAATTCTCTATTGATGACGCTAACAAGTTCAACCTCGGCAGCTGCCAAAACCGGATCGGAAGGAATCATAAAGACATTCTTTGACTCCATTTTTAAGACAGTGTCAGTTATGGGGGCTTGATCGGTCAGAATCTCATATAAACTATTTTTCTTAACCCTTTTATCTATACCCAGTCCACTCGATGAATTAGCTTGCGGATCAAGGTCTATAAGCAATATACGATGGTCCATTCTGCCCATATAGGCTGCTAGATTTATTGCGGTTGTTGTTTTGCCAACCCCACCCTTTTGATTTGTTAACGCAATTGTAATCATATGGAATAATTCTATCTTAAAAACAGCGTTTCCGCAATTAAAATCGGGGCGTTGTTATTTTTTAGTCGATGTAATATTTGACAATTGGCCTTTAGTCTATAATATAAAAGGTAAAGAAAGCGTTTGTATATTGACAAAAGGCGGTGTATACGATGAGAAAACAGGAGGGGTTTACCGGCGATAAAAAGAAATGGGCAAAAGAGATACTGATAGACGTTATAATTATGTTAGTTTTCGGAGTCGTTGTTTCGGGACTTATCTCGTTAAATTACAATTTGCTTGCCAGAATTTGCAGTTATCAGCATTCTTTTTTTAGCAGCATTGATTTGTTTGACAGCGAAAATTATAATTAGATACTAGCTTTCATAATATTGATTATCCTTTTTCTATCAAGCAATGCATTGACAGTTGGCAGAAAATTATTTCAAAACTCATTGTCCGTTCAATCAGCAATTATGGGAATATTTGTTGGTATCTATTTGTTTGCTCAAGATGAAATTGTTACCCGGACATTGATCTTTTTATTGATGTTTTTTGTTGGAACCATTATTTGGGGATTCAGTCGCTACGCACTCAAAAAGCCTGGACATTAGTCCACGGCTTTTTTTAATCTTCAGTTTCTTCCACGTTTTTTCCTGCCGTTATTTTTCTTTTTGCAAGTAACGCTAGGGGACCACATACGGCCGCCCCAATTAAAGCAAGGTTATTTTGCAAAAAATGAAAATCAAATATTTTCACAAAAGCTACAACAATTATGGCTAGAAGAAAAATATTTAGAACAATCATAAGTCTATATTTAAGCATATGCGCATTATAGCATTAGTAAAAATGGCGTAAAGCAATATTCTGTAAATATTGTAATAATAAACATCAAGCGCTTCTCCCTTCCCGCTGTCTCATGATATTCTTCCCAGACGGGTCGTATGACGAGCGAAGTGCAACAAAGCTCTGAAGTATGAAGCTTCAAACCCGTCCTGTCTTCGACTCCGAAGTCGCTCGCTTCGTGGTGACTCAGTGGAACCAGACTCAAGGAGAGCTTGTCGAAGGGTTCTCCACCCCCTACGAGGAGTCGAACAATAAATACCATGGTTTAGTGGGAGGGAGAAGTTCAAGAAGCATCATTTGGCGTCTGTATAGTCACAGATGTTTTCCCAAAGTCCCAAATTATTTTCTCTTGCCTCTTTCTCAGATGATTCAAATGTCAGTTGATATTTAATATCGGGGGGATAAGCAGAGGCAAAAGCATAGCCATTTTTAACCAGTAAATTGTTAACCATAGTACCGTCATTTAGATAAACGTATCTTAGAAGTCTTCCATATTTATCTTTATTGGATACATCTTTTTTTAGAATCACCTCTTTACCTAACACTAATTCCTTATTTTTTGCCGCCGCTTCTTCGCCAAAGCACTGGACGGCCTTACTTGGATGGACTGTTTCCGGAGTATTTATGCCAATATATCTTACCTTTTCTCCGGTTGAAAGTTCTATAGTATCCCCATCAATTACTCTTGAAACCATAGCTGAATTGTTGGTAGTTCGGCTTTTCTTCGTGTGCGCTACAGCCCTCTCATCTTTAAATGATTGGAATAAAAAGATTGCGATAAATATAATCGTTATTATTCTTGAAGTAATTTTTTCCATGTCTTAAGTGTATCAAAAAACCGCCCTTATGGGGCGGATTTTACATTTCGATTTTTACTATTTCTAGTTCGGTATATTTTTGCCTGTGTCCGTTTTTAGTTCTGGAATTTTTCTTCGGCTTGTATTTAAAAACAATAAGCTTTTCACCCTTAACATCACCCTTAACCTTGGATTTAACTTTAGCTCCGGCGACAAACGGCTTACCAACTCTTACTTCTTTTGCATTTCCGACAAGAAGAACTTCAAAGTTTAATTCTTTACCTTCTTCAAGCTCAACCAATTCAACTTGAATTGTATTACCTTCTTTAACCAAATATTGTTTACTTCCACTTTCGATAACTGCAAACATATCGCTCGAAGGAGTAATTTTTTTAGTTTTTACTGCTGTTTTCTCTTCATTTGCCATAGAATTTCCTTAAAAATAACGTCAATATAGTACCAAATTTTTAGTACTTAGTCAATTACCTTTTAAGAGACCGTTGAAAAACTCCCCAAAATCCTTACTTTTTTAAAATTTCTTGAAAAAAAGC
>Ga0066650_10000037_pt1 | contig 34755 bp, 27 predicted proteins | sample CryGey092014_all_FD_59539 | JGI IMG/M metagenome (GOLD analysis project Ga0066650, IMG submission 59539) | Groundwater microbial communities from aquifer - Crystal Geyser CG23_combo_of_CG06-09_8/20/14_all | ecosystem: Environmental > Aquatic > Deep subsurface > Groundwater | place: USA: Utah...
TAAGTTTTTATTGAAATGAAATTTAGTAGAGAAGGTATTTTTTTGCAACCTTTTCCCACTTAGCATCATATTTGCTATCCACAAAATAGATGAGCAAATCGGCATCATACTTGCTATCTACAAAATAAATAAGTTTATCAGCATCGTATTTGCTTTCGGTGAAGAACCACAAGCCTTCATTTTGTGTAACATCGTACTGACTGCTTACTTTATAAACAAGCAAATCGGCATCATACTTGCTATCCACTACAAATACTTTAATTTTTGCATCGTATTTGCTATCGCATGAAAACACTTTTTGTGAAAAAGCTAAATTATAATGAAGAATACCTCCCCACCATACAAGCAAAACAGCGAATTTGAGAATAATGGATTTCATAATATTTTGTATTTAATGAATAACTATTTTAAATAAAAACCCTGTCTATATTAAGTATTCAGTATTATTGAATCTCTAATTAAAAATATATTTATGGTTATATATAATGCTTTTAGCAATATCTTTCATCATAGCATTTGCTTGAAATATCATATCTATATCATTAGGAAAAGGTATAGGCTGTGAATTCTTTACTTTTTGGAGAGTTTCTGGTTTCAGTGCATCGAAATCGCCATTTGCTTGAGTAAACACATTGACAAAAGGAGTTTGAACGGTAATAGGTTCTGTTTTAATTAATTGTTTAGTTACATTGTTATAAAAATCAATATATCCAGAAATAATTGATTCTTTATTTAGAACTGTTTCGGACACTTTGCAAGAAATGGTTTTAGTTTTAGCAACTTTAAGATCATTGCCTAAGCTGTCTTTCATTACATTTCCCCTGCTATCATAAACATATTGCCAGCCATCAGCTACCTCTTTGGTTTCAAACCAATTGTTTGTATTCACTTGTTCGGGAGATACGCTAATAAGCTTGATGTTTAAATAAATATTGTAGTCGTAATCTAAGCCTGTATTTTGCTTGGCATCAAAGTTAATCCACTTGCTATTCATATCAGTTAGGCTTATTTTCAATAACTCTTCTTCAAAGTTTGGGTGGAAAGGAATGCCGGTTTGGTTTTGAATTTTGAACAGCACATTGGTGGTGCCTAAAAAAAGCGCGATTTGAATTTGGTTATCTACATCTTTAAAGTCATTGTAATAACCTTTAACTCTAAGAAGGTCATCATAAGCTTGACGTGCACTGTTTTTATCTTTCTTTTTCAGCAAATCCATTGCATGTGCATAGAAAAAAGTCGCTGCTTTCAATTTGGCGGCGATAATTTCTTCATCATAATTGATATACTTATAGTTAATGGCTGATAAAATATTGCCTGGCAACACTTTTACTTTATCTTCTCTGTATTTAAGAGAGCGATAAAAGTTAAAGATTTCGTCCCAAATATCAGGTTGACCAGTTTTTCTGAGATATTCGATTTGGTCATTGTCTTTTTGATTGGCAATGGCATAAGCGTCTTTTAATACATTAATTTCTTTTGCCGAAGAAGGTTTCTTTTTTAATTTCTTCACCGATTTTTCAACCGCCTTATCGTACATTCCTTTGTTTAAGTAATGAGTAGAGCTGCATCCCATCATTATACTTGCTACTATTAATATAACCGCTATTTTTTTCATTATGAAAAGCATTTTATTGTATGATTAAACGACTGTTTTTTATTTTTTCTATTAATTCATTAAACAAAGATTGAGCCAAAATTAGTGAATAATTTCAAATAAAATAGTCGAACCAAAAATTACTTATTCAAATTTTAGATATTTTATTGTATTTTTGAGGTCTTTAATTTTAATAATAATTTTTATTCATAAATTATCAACAAAATAAGCCGAAAGATGTGGAATTTTATTGTTAGATTTATTCTTAAATACCGACTTCTTATATTAATAATTCTTGGGTTACTCACAGTTTTTTTTGGATATCAAGCAACAAAAGTGGAGATGTCTTACGAATTACCCAAAATGCTTCCTAATTCTGATTCTGTTAGCATTGAATATGATAATTTTAGAAAAATATTTGGGGAAGATGGCAACGTTATTTATGTGGGCATTCAAGATAAAAATATTTTTCAACTCAATGAGTTCAATGAAATGTATGATCTTACCGCTAAATTAAAAAAAGTGGATGGTGTTGAAGAAGTGGTGTCCATCACCAAATTATTCAATTTAGGGAAAGACACAATAAATAAAAAATTCACGTTTACACCTATCGTCAAAAAAAGACCCGTAACCCAACAAGAAGTTGATAGCATCAAGGCGATTATTTTTAACCTTCCATTTTATAATCAGCTGCTGTTCAACAAAGACAGCAATGTTTACATTATGGCATTGACAATGAACAAAATTAAATTCGATAAAAAGGAAAGAGAAAATATAATTGCGAATATAAAAACCCTTATTGATAATTTCGGCGTAAAACATAACTTAAGCATTCATTATTCAGGATTACCATATATTAGAACTGTTCGCTCTCAAAAAATAGAAGCCGAATTGAAAATGTTTATAATCATAGCTCTAATTGTAGCATTAATTCTATTGTTCGTCTTTTTCAGATCATTTAAAGCAGTAATAATACCAATGTCTATCATTATTATAAGTGTAATTTGGGCTTTAGGTGTTCAAGCAATGTTAGGTTATAAAATTACCATTCTCACAGGAATGATACCACCGTTATTAATATTAATTGGAGTAGAAAACTGTATTTTTATTTTAAATAAATACCATACAGAAATTAGAAGTCATGGTAATAAAACTAAAGCACTATCAAGAGTTATAGAAAAAATGGGTAAGCTCACCCTAATGACAAATGCTACTACAGCCTCTGGATTTGTAACTTTTGTTTTTACTTCTAGTATAATTCTATTTGAGTTTGGTGTTGTGTCATCAATAAACATTATGCTTGCTTATTTGTTGTCCATCATATTGATACCCATATTTTTTAGTTACTTATCTCCTCCAAATGCAAAACAGACAAAACATTTAGACGATAAACTAATGTTAGGTTCTATTAAAAAGATTACCAACCTTGTTATTAATCATAGGAAAAAAATTTATATTATAGCTTCATTGCTGATTGTTTTGGGAGTATGGGGTGTAACAAAACTTACAACAACGGGAAATATTGTAGATGACCTTCCAAAATCAGACCCTATTTATAAGGATTTGGCATTCTTTGAAAACAATTTTAAAGGGATTTTACCCTTTGAAATTTCTATCAAAAATGAAAAAAATGGGATTATGAACCTTCCCACTTTCCGTAAAATTAATGAATTGCAAAAAGTAATTGCAACTTATCCCGAATTATCAAGACCTTTATCAATAGTAGAAGTGCTTAAATCGGCAAGACAAGCCTTTTACAATGGAGATTCTACAATGTATGAAATGCCCACCAGCAATGATTTTGGCTTTATTGCTTCTTATATGCCCAAAAACAAAGGAAATAATAAAATTAAATTACTGGATAATTTTTTAGATAGTACCAAAAAAAATACGCGTATAAGCGTTCAAATGAAGAATATAGGCACTTTAGACATTAAAAGGATAAAAAATGAAATTAAAATTAAAACAGATACTCTTTTTAATAAAAGTAAATTTGATGTAATAATAACAGGAACAAGCGTAGTATTTTTGAAAGGAACAGAGTATTTGGCGCAAAATCTAATCATTAGTATTATAATAGCTATTATTATTATATCTCTGCTAACAGCACTGTTGTTTAGTTCTACAAGAATGGTTATAATTATTTTAATAACCAATCTTTTTCCACAATTGATGACTGCTGCGCTAATGGGTTTCCTTCAGATTCCTTTAAAACCATCCACACTATTAATTTTTAGTATTGCATACGGCATGTCGGTTGATAATGCGATAAACTATATTTTACGATACCGTTACGAAATTAGAAAACACAAACTTGATATTAAAACTAGTGTTGTTAATGTTCTTACTGATAGAGGAAGTAGTATGCTTACTTCATCAATTGTTCTCTTTTTGGGCTTTTCTATATTTATGGCTTCAGATTTTGGTGGTACTGTAGCCTTGGGTTTACTCGTTTCTTTTTCTTTGTTTGTTGCAATGTTTGCAAATATTATTATATTACCATCACTAATACTCTCAATAATTAAACCAGGTTCAACAAAATCGCTTGAAAAACCTTTGTTTGAAGTCATTGAGGATGATGAAACAGACGAATAAATTACTAATCAAATATAAAAAAAATGAAAGGAATAGTTTTAGCAGGAGGTTCTGGTACCCGATTACATCCACTAACTTTAGCTGTTAGCAAACAATTGATGCCGATTTATGATAAACCAATGATATATTATCCTCTATCTGTTTTGATGATGGCAGGAATAAATGAAATTCTTATTATATCTACACCAAACGATTTGCCAAGCTTTAAAAGACTACTTGGAACAGGAAAAGAATTGGGGTGTTCTTTTAGTTATATAGAACAAATTGTTCCAAACGGACTGGCTCAAGCATTTGTTTTAGGGAAATCTTTTATTGGAAAAGATAATGTTGCACTTGTATTGGGAGACAATATTTTTTATGGAAAGGGTTTACAAACCTTATTACAAGAAAACAATAATCCAGATGGAGGAGTTGTTTTTGCTTATCATGTTTCAGATCCGTGTAGATATGGCGTTGTTGAGTTTGATAATAATCAAAAAGCTATTTCTATAGAAGAAAAACCGTTACAGCCTAAATCTAATTATGCGGTACCAGGCTTGTATTTTTATGATAATTCGGTAATTGATGTAGCTTCAAATATCAAACCTAGTGCCAGAGGCGAATATGAGATAACAGATGTAAATAAATATTATTTAGAAAAAGGAAATCTAAAAGTAGGTTTATTAAGTAGAGGAACAGCTTGGCTCGATACAGGAACATTTACTTCACTTTTACAAGCTTCTCAATTTGTTCAAGTAATAGAAGAACGACAAGGCTTAAAAATAGGATGTATTGAAGAAATTGCATACCGCATGGGTTTTATTGACGAAACACAATTAAAAAAAGTTGCACAACCACTATTAAAAAGCGGTTATGGTGATTATTTGCTTAGTCTAATTAAACAATAATGATGAGAACTATATTAATTACTGGAGGAGCAGGTTTTATTGGAAGCTGTATGGCTGAAAAGCTGATTGCTGATAAAGATAATTTTATTGTAATTGTTGATGATTTATCTACTGGTGATTTAAAAAAACTCCCTTTACTTCCCAAGAACAACTGGTGTTTTATCAAATGCAATGTAAATAATTATAGAGACATCGCAGAAATAATGCTTTCGTATCGTTTCGATTATGTTTTTCATTATGCAGCTTTAGTTGGCGTTAAAAGAACTCAGGAAAATCCCGTAAAAGTATTGGATGATATACATGGCATCGAAAACATATTAAATTTATCAAAAAATTCAGGAGTTAAACGCATATTGTTTTCCTCTTCCTCCGAAATATATGGAGAACCTGTTGAGTTGCCTCAAAACGAGTATACCACGCCACTTAATTCAAGGATTCCTTATGCAATTGTTAAAAATGTGGCAGAGGCATATTTAAAATCTTATAAAAAGGAATTTGGCATTGAATATACTATTTTCCGTTTTTTTAATACTTATGGACCTAAGCAAAGCAAAGATTTTGTAATGTCGAAGTTCCTTTCTTTGGCATTAAAAAATCAAAATATTACTATTTATGGCGATGGCACGCAAACTAGAACATTTTGCTATATAGAAGACAATATTGACGCCTGTTTCAATGCATTTCAAAACAATCTATTTATCAATGATGTGGTAAATATTGGTGGAGAAATTGAAATTTCAATTCTCGATTTAGCTAATAAAATTGTAGGAATAACAGGTTCTTCTTCAAAAATCACTCATTTACCACAACTTAAAGAAGGGGATATGACCAGAAGACTTCCAGATATTGTTAAAATGAAAAAATTATTAAAACGTGAGCCTATTCAACTGAAGGAAGGAATAACAAAACTACTTACAAACCTTCAGTTTATTTCTCATTAATTATTAGAAACAATGTATAGTGCTGATGAAATCCAAATAATAATTAATAATAAATTCAAATCTCTTATTTTTGATGGAGAACCAATTGAATTATATGCTCCTATATCCTATACATTAGGTATTGGGGGAAAAAGAATTCGTCCTAATTTGCTTTTAATGGCTTGCGATATGTTTGGTGGAAATGTAGAACTGGCTTCAGATACAGCGATTGGGCTAGAGTTGTTCCATAATTTTACGCTTATCCACGATGACATTATGGATAATGCTCCTCTCAGAAGAGGAAAGGATACAGTTTATAAAAAATGGAATTCAAATATTGCAATATTATCGGGCGATACCATGTTTGCTTTGGCGTATAAGCAAGTAATTAAGACCAAAACTCCTTATTTGCAAAAAATATTAGAAGCTTTTACAAAAACTGCCATCGAAGTTTGCGAAGGACAGCAATTAGATTTGAATTTTGAATCGCTAAATGGCATTTCTATTAAAGAATATTTAGAAATGATCCGCTTGAAAACAGCTGTATTAATAGGTGCAAGTTTAAAAATTGGAGCTATAATTGCTGGTGCTAATGATAATGACACCGCTAATATTTATAAATTTGGTGAAAATATTGGATTAGCCTTTCAATTGAAAGATGATTTTCTTGATGCTTTTGGTGACGAAAATAAATTTGGTAAAAAAACTGGTGGGGATATTGTTTCCAACAAAAAGACATACTTGTATCTTAAAGCTTATGAAATAGCAGATGAACAATTACGTAAAGTTTTGTCCGATTATTATAAGAATAGTTTCGATAATATTAATCAACAGCAAAAAATTGATGCTGTTAAAGCTATTTATATTCAAACAAAGGTGAATAATCATATTGAAAAAGAAATGAATGCATATTACCAACAAGCAATTAATTATATCAATAAAATTTCTTTGCCTGATAGTAAAAAAGAAATAATAATAAATTTTTCTAACACGCTAATGAATAGAGATATTTAATTTGGCTAACAGAAATTATATGTGGTTAAGGCGTTTTGCTGTTTTTATATTAATAATTGTTTTGAGTAGCAATGTATTTGCTACTCATAACAGAGCCGGAGAGATTACCTATCGCTGGATAAGTGATTACACCTATGAAGCAACTATTACAACATATACCTATACCGGAACTACCGCAGACCGCTGTGATTTAATGTTATATTGGGGCGATGGAACCTATAGTGCTGTTTCTAGAATCAATGGTCCTCCAGGTGGAGGCTGTACTCATTTTGGAGAAGTTTTATCAAACCCTGAATATAAAAAAAATATTTATATCGGGCAACATACATACGCAGCTCCCTACACCTATGTAATGTATTTTGAAGACCCAAACAGAAATGCTGGTGTAAATAATATCCCTAATTCGGTAAATGTTCCATTTTATGTTGAAACTATGTTGGTTATTAATCCTTTTATAGAACCAAATAACTCGCCTATTTTATTAAATCCTCCTATTGATAATGCCTGTGTAGATCATCCATTTATTCATAATCCAGGTGCTTTTGATGTTGATGGGGATAGTTTGTCTTATCGATTAATTAATTGCAAAGGTGAAGGTGGCTTTGATATTCCTGGTTATTATTTACCAAATAATATTTCAATCAATGCAATTACAGGAGACTTATTGTGGGATAGTCCCAATCAAATAGGCGAATATAATGTTGCTATTCTTATTGAAGAATGGAGAATGGGTATGAAAATTGGCTCTGTAACTAGAGATATGCAAATAAATGTGGTTATTTGCAATAATCAACCTCCACAAATAAATGATCTTTCTGATGTTTGTATTGAAGCGGGAAGTAACTTGTCTTTTACAGTAACTGCAACTGATCCAGATAATAATCCGCTAACAATGACTGCGTTTGGTGGTCCATTATCTATAACAAATAGTCCTGCCGAATTTCCAATCGTTTCGGGTCCACCTCCTTTAAGTTCTCAATTTACTTGGCAGACAAATTGCTTACATATTCAGAAACAGAAGTATTATGTTTCGTTTAAAGCATCAGATAATGGAATACCTATTCATCTTTTTACTATTAAAACAGTTGGAATATCTGTTATACCTCCATCACCCAAAAACTTAACTGCAATTGCAGTGGGGTATTCTATCCATTTAAATTGGGATATCAGCAATTGTGCTGGTCCAAATGCAGTGGGTTATAAAATTTATCGGCATAATGGATATACCGGTTTTATTCCCTCCAATTGCGAAACTGGTGTACCTAATTATACTGGATATACACAAATAGCTGATATTACAAATATAAACACTACTTCTTATATTGATGATAATGGAAGTGCAGGTTTGTTGCATGGAGTAGATTATTGCTATATGGTTATTTCTTATTATACAGATGGCTCAGAAAGCTACGCTTCTTTAGAAGCTTGTGCCGAATTAAAAAAAGATGTTCCAATTATTACAAATATAAGTATTAAGAATACAAGCAAAACAGATGGTTCTTCATATATTGCTTGGGCAAAACCAAGAGAACTGGATACCATCCAAGCACCAGGTCCTTATAAATATTTAATTTCAAGGTCTTTTAATGGTTTAAATAATTACCAATTAATAGATTCGGTTTATGGATTAAACGATACCATATATAATAACGATACATTAATAAATACAAAAGATAGCACATTGTTTTACAAAATAGCTCTTTATAATGAGACACTAGGAAATAGGTTTTTAATAGGCAATACCGATAAAGCGTCTTCGGTTTTTATAAATATTATACCTAGCGATAACGAATTAATATTAACATGGAACGAGGTGGTTCCATGGACCAATTTGCTTTATACCATTTATCGACAAAATAATGCAACGTTTGCTTTTGATTCTGTGGGGTTTAGTACAAACAATACTTACAACGACACTGCATTGGTAAATGGTTCAACGTATTGTTATAAAATTAAAAGTCAAGGAAAATACTCTGCTGCAGGATTTGTTGACCCCATCATTAATTATTCTCAAATCAATTGTGGGGTACCTAAAGACACTACTGCACCTCGTTGTCCTGTACTAACCGTAATACCAGATTGTGCAGAAATTGAAAACACCTTAATATGGACAAATCCGAATTATTACTGTTCAAATGATGTTATTAAATATGAAGTTTGGTATTCGCCAACTCAAACAGGAGAGTTATCCTTAATTTATACTGCTAATTCGGCTAATGATACTGTTTTTGTGCATAGCAACTTAAATTCTATTGCAGGATGCTATACGGTAATAGCAATTGATTCAGTGAATAATAAAAGCCTTTCTTGCACACCTTCATGTTTAGACATTGATAATTGCCCACGCTATCATTTACCAAACGTATTTACTCCCGATAATGATGGACATAATGATTTGTTAATTCCATTTCCTTATTCATTCGTAGAAAAAATTGATTTAAAAATCTTTAATCGTTGGGGAGAACTGGTTTTTGAAACACAAAATCCCGATGTGAACTGGGATGGAAAAAATACCTATACAAAAATGAATTGTAGCGATGGTGTTTACTTTTATATTTGCGATGTTTATGAAATAAGATTAGCTGGGTTAAAAGTACGGCAAATTCAAGGAAGTGTCCATATACTAAGAAAATAAGTGATTATACTAAATAAAAAATTATGTTTACAGGAATAGTAGAAGCATTAGGAAAAGTTGTAAATATCGAAAAAGACAAAGGAAATGTTCATATAACTATTGAAACGCCTATTGCAAAAGAATTGAAAGTTGATCAAAGCATTGCACACGATGGCGTTTGCTTAACAACTGTTATTGTTAATAAGGATAAAAGACAATATACAGTTACTGCGGTTCAAGAAACTCTTGATAGATCTAATTTAGGTTTTTTAAAAATTGGAGATGAAATTAATTTGGAACGATGTATGAAAATGGATGGCAGGCTTGATGGACATATTGTTCAAGGACATGTTGACCAAACAGCAAAATGCTTAACTGTTGAAGAAACTAATGGCAGTTGGAAATATACTTTCGAATATGACCCAGCAATAGGCAACATTACTGTTGAAAAAGGCTCTATTTCAGTAAATGGTGTTAGTCTTACTATTGTTGATAGTGGAAAAAACTTTTTTTCAGTTGCTATCATTCCTTTTACTTACGATAACACTAATTTCCACAATTTTAAAACTGGCACTACTGTAAATCTTGAGTTTGATGTGTTAGGAAAATACGTGTCAAAGTTACTACAAATCTACTTAGATAAAAAATAAAATGCTATTTAAAGAGATAATAGGACAAACAACGGTTAAGCAAAAACTTATTCAAACAGTAAAAGAGAATAGAGTAAGTCATGCCCAGCTTTTCTTTGGTCCAGAAGGTTCTGGTAATTTAGCATTGGCAATTGCTTATGCACAATATGTTAATTGTGTGAATAAATCAGATGACGATTCCTGTGGTATTTGTCCCTCCTGCGTTAAATATCAAAAACTAATACATCCAGACCTGCATTTCATTTATCCTATTGCTACCACAAAAAGTATAACCAAAAAACCATTGAGCAAAAACTTTTTGAATGATTGGAGAGAAATACTTTTAAATAATTATTATATAAATTTATATGATTGGTTAGAACATATAGGAATTGAGAATAAGCAAGGTATTATTAATGCTGAAGATTGCAACGAAGTTATTAAGACTTTGAGCCTTAAGTCGTATGAATCGGAATATAAAGTGATGATTATTTGGATGGTGGAAAAATTATTTCATTCGGCAGCTCCCAAACTGCTTAAAATATTGGAAGAACCTCCCGATAAAACATTATTTCTTTTGGTATCAGAAAATCCAGACCTTATACTTAAAACAATTATTTCTAGAACACAATTAGTTAAAGTGCCACCAATTACAGATGCTGACTTATACTATGCTTTGGTCGAAAAAAATAATTGCGAACCTTCTTTTGCTAGACAAATCACAAATATTGTTTATGGAAATTACAAAGAAGCCTTAAAACAAATAGAAGAAAAAGATATTGAAAAGTTAAACTTAAATTATTTTAGCCAATGGATGCGACTTTGTTATAAATTTAGCATTTCCGAAATGTTTAGTTGGGTAGATGAAATAGCTAAAATTGGTAGAGAAAAACAAAAACAATTCTTTATTTATGCTTTACGAATGGTGAGAGAATGCTTGCTCGTGAATTTCAAAACTACATCAATGGTTAAATTAGATGAGCAGGAAGCCTTGTTTGTTAGTAAATTCTCACCTTATATTAATACCTCTAATTGCTTGGATATAACAGAAAGGCTTAACCAAGCATTATATCACATAGAACGTAATGCAAATCCAAAAATCCTATTCTTTGATTTGTCATTGAAAATGGCAAAACTGTTAAAAATGAAATCAATCCCTTAAAATTGCGTATTTTTGCAAAATAACAAAAGATAAACCAGCATGAACTCAAACGACCATATATCAAGAGGATGCTCTTGCTCGCCCAAACCTTTTTTAAAGAACGAAAAAATATTTAAGCACGGTTGCAACAAACTAGATGTGTTTGATTGGCTTAATGATATTGAAACGCCTAAAAATACAAATCCATTTGACTGTATTGAAGTGAGATTTAAAAATTGTCGAAAAGATTTTTACCGACTTCCAGGTGATATAGAATTAAAAATAGGTGATATCGTTGCTGTTGAAGCAAATCCAGGTCACGATATTGGAATTGTTTCTCTCGTTGGTGAAACTGTTAAGTTTCAAATGAAAAAAAAAGATGTCAATCCAATTAAAGATGAAATTAAAAAAGTTTACAGAAAAGCCAAAACATCGGATATTGAAAAATGGAATTCTGCCATAGAAATTGAAAATTCCACCATGTTTAGAGCTAGAAGAATTGCTGTTGAGCTAAAACTTGATATGAAAATATGCGATGTCGAGTACCAGGGCGATAAAATAAAAGCAATTTTTTATTATACTGCCGAAGAACGGGTTGATTTCAGGGAAATGATTAAATTATTTGCTGAAGAATTTGGTATTCGGATTGAAATGAAGCAAATCGGTGTAAGACAAGAAGCCAGTCGCTTAGGTGGTATTGGTTCTTGCGGCAGAGAGCTTTGTTGCTCCACTTGGCTTACTGAATTTCGCTCGGTTTCAACCAATGCGGCAAGATGCCAACAAATATCTTTAAATAATCAAAAACTTGCAGGGCAATGTAGCAAACTAAAATGTTGCATTAATTACGAGTATGATACTTATTTAGACGCGCTCAAAGAATTTCCTAATAACGAAATAGTGCTCAAAAGCAAAAAGGGAAACGCATATCATCAAAAAACCGATATTTTTAAAAAAATTATGTGGTATTCTTATGAAAGTAGCCTCAACACGATGTTTCCATTGTCTATTGAAACTGTCAAAAAAACGATTGAACAAAATAAAAAAAATATTATACCTGAAGAGCTAGAACATATTATCAACCCAAAAGTTGAAGACAAGGATTTTGAAGTGGGAGTTGGCGAAGATAGTTTAACTCGTTTTGACAGAAAATAAACCCATTTTTTTTTTTAAATTAATTGACACATTTATTTTATATGAAATTTAGTTTTGTTATTCGCTTCTTATTAATTCCCTTTTTTGCAATACTCATTTTTTCTTGCGATTCCAAAAGAGTTTATGAAAAAAACAAAGAAATAAAAGAAGGATTATGGAATTATTTAGAGAAAATTAAATTTGACGATATTACAATAAAAGATACTGTTTCAGCTTATAATGTATATATTAATATACGCAACACTATAGAGTATCGTTATAGAAATATTTATTTATTTATAGATATTAAACTTCCTGATAATAATATAACTAGAGATACTGTTGAATGTACTCTTGCAGATGAAAAAGGAAAATGGTATGGCAAAGGCATTGGTAAAATTAAAGATTGTCGTATTTTATTTTTACGCAATGTGCGATTTCCTTTTTCAGGTAATTATGTGTTTACTTTTGAACAAGGGATGCGAGAAGATGTTTTGGAGGAAATTACTGATATTGGGCTAAGAATTGAAAAAAGCAATTGATAGTACTGAAAAGATAAGAAATTGTGAAGTGTTTTTAAAATTTAAACCTTACCTGAGCCGAAACATCTGTTTTTTTATTTCCTTTAATCTCAGTTAATCCAGAACCAATTACATTTTTATTTGCGTAATACGTTTGAGCAAGTCTCAGCCACAAATCTATATGACGATTAACTCTATATTTAACTAAAACGTAAGCCCTACTTCCTTTATAATAAAAAGAAGGAATTGAATAAGCATATAAAACTTCGTTTTCGAAAGCATAGATGCGTGAATCATAAGTATCTGTATCAAAAAGACAATACCTAATGCTAAAAGTAATAGGACTTTTCAATTGTTTGTAACTTACATCTTGATATACTAAATATCCATTTTGAGTTGCCTCATTTCCAACTTTGTATTTTGCTATTTCCACACGATTTTTGAAACTAAATGAAGGGGAAACTGCATAACTTGCATTAAAACGATAGGATTGTTTTACGGTTTTATCAATAAAATCAATAATATTTACTGTATTCGTGTTGTTTATTTGTTTGTTTTCTTGTCTAATACGGAAATATATTTCAATTTTCTTTGAGGGTTTATAATTAGCTTGTGCTAAATAATCAAATCCCTTTGATGGAGCGTCCACACGGTATTTTAACCAAGGAAATGTAAAATTATCAGCATACGCATTAATTGTCCAAAAACGATATGGTTTTAAAACAATCCCAAGATAGATTCCTTGTTCATTTGCAATCGAGCTATTTTCAGCAAAAGCATTGCTAAACAAGGCTTGATAATTTTTATCGTATTTTCTATGCATTATTGATAGAGAAACTTTAGCATCAAGACTCATTAAAACTCCATTCAAATAAGCAATTCCCCCATTTTCGCTTCTCGAAACTTCTCCAAAAAAATTAAAATTTCTGAGAATATAGCTATAATCTATACCTAAGTTTGTATTTTCCTTACTGTTGAATACAAATTGGCTATAGGGTTGAAGGTCTTTCACTAAATTTGCCGAAAAAATTGTTTTGTAAGCCGTAGCTCCTATATTAATTCTCTTATTTTGGTATGCAAGATGAGAACCGAAGATGGTTTCGGTAATGGCATCTTTATCACTCAATTCACTCCGAGTAGCATGATAACCAGTTTCTTGTAAGGAGCTAACGTAGAGCAATTCACTATTCAACGAATCTGCGCCTGTAATATTTGCATCTATTTTGTGTTTTGAAAAAAAAGTGCTTAATTCAAATCCTTTAATACCAATGGTTGTTGCAGCACCTCTCATAAATAAATTTTCATCTACGGAAGTAAATGGTTTAATACCAATTGCATTTTTCTTAATATTTGCAACATCTGACGATTTGCCAGTCCCAAGACCTGTCCATAACGTAAGTCCTTGCCCAAACTGTAATGAATAATCACCTATTGCCAATGCTTTTATTATACCAAAATCTCTCAAAAAGAAATGGGCAGAATAAAAATCAAAACCACCTTTGATGGTATCCTTTTTAAACAACACTTCTCCAGGGTCTTTTTCCGCTGTTATTCCCCAGCTAATGTTATTGTAATAAGTAAATCGATATTTAACAAATAATTTTTCAGGTGTTCCAACATACCTTGAGTTTGGACTGGCAGCTAAAGCAGAGTCGCTTATATCCGAAAATCCTTCCTTTTCTTCTAATGTTCGTTGATAGCGAATAAACACTTGATTAGAACCATTGTCAATCATTTCTTTTAAAGAAAAATATCGTTGTTTTTCATTAAAAGAAATATATACATAAGGAAGTATTTTATTAATTGTTTCTAAATCAAATCCATCAATAGATTGTAGCTCGTAAAGTGATATGAGTTTGCCATTTTTTATAATATGATTTAATAAATTGTTGATTTGTATATCATCAAGCAAGTTGGTTTCAAGTAATTCTTTTGCAGTTGTAGTGTTTAAGTTTATTGGATGTTTTTTTAAGTATTCTAAATCATTAAAAAGGTCAGAATAATCGAGTTCAGCATCTGTATTTTCAGCAATATTTTCTATTTTTTCTTCTATATTTTCTTCATTATCAATAGTGTTTTTAATTGTATCGTCAGCATATTTAATGATAGTAGTCTTTGTTTTAATTGTGTTTTTTGTAGTGTCTTGCGAATAAGAATTTAAGGATAACAATACAAATAAAATGCCTGTAAACAATAAGATTGTAAAATTATTCTTTGAAATTATTTTATATAAATAGGAAATATCCATTGCTTTATTTTAATTAAAGTTGTAAACCATTGATATTTGAGGAGAATAGCCAAAAGTTTGATTAAATGAGGAAGCAAAGTCTATTTTTATTTTTTTTAGTTCAATGCCAATACCAAAAGTGTTTAAGGTTGGATTGGTTGCTATACCAGTTCTTAAGTATATTTCTTTAATAATATGATATTCAATTCCCGCCTTATAAACAGGTTTATAAGAAATATTTTTTTCTGCTTCAGCAATAACAATTATTTTGTTGGAAAAATTATACATAAGTCCTAATTTAATTATTGTTGCAATTCTTTCATCGTTATAATCAGCCACTTTAACTCTAATTGGATTAAACACATGTGCTCCAATTGAAAGCGATTTGCTTAGTTTAGAAAGAATACCTATTTCAAAGGTTACAGCTCCTTTATTTCCGTAATTATCTGCTATATGAGTATTAAGATAATCGAGCTGAATACCTGCCGAAATTTTTTGCCCAAAAGATTTTCCATAAGCCAAACCTACTTTTGTTTCATTATATTTGTTATAGCCGAAATAGTTCATACTAACTCCAAAAACGCCTGATTGCGTAGGTAAAACGAATGCAGCTGATTTAGAGCTCAGTTCTTTAACAAGAAACCTATTTTCATAATAAATGCCTGCAGCAGTATTTTTAACAAAACCGAGTCCTGCCTGATTGTTAGATACTGACCAGAAATCAGAAAGAGTAACTCCTGCATAACCCATTCCTGCTACTTTTCCACCAATAGGGTTATTGTCATTTGTTGCCCAACTTGATATTGAGAAGAGCAAAAATATAAAGTACAAATATGTTTTTATTTTCATTAGGAAAATGTTTTAAATCTATGACCAAATTAAAACAAATATTCCAGTTTCAATACATTATTTTAAAGTATTTTTGATAAAGTATTTATTTTAATATTGGCTTGTAGAGAATATCCATCTTATAACTATTTAAAATTAAATTATTTAACCTTTGAAACGATTTGGACTTGTCGGCTTTCCTTTAGAACATTCTTTTTCTTTAAAATATTTTCAGGAAAAGTTTACCAGAGAATTCATTAATGATGCGGTTTATGAGTTATTCCCTTTAGAAAACATTTCTCTTATCAGTAAATTATTAAAATCAACACCTGATTTAGTTGGATTAAACGTTACTATTCCTTATAAGGAAAAAATATTTTCCTTTTTACAAGCAATAGATAATGATGCAAAAGAAATTGGGGCTGTTAATTGCGTTAAAATATTTAAAGACAAGCAAAATCGCCCTTTATTAAAAGGATACAACACAGATGCAATGGGTTTTAAAGATTCTATAATACCATTATTAAATACATTCCATCAAAATGCACTCATATTAGGAAATGGGGGAGGGGCAAAAGCGGTTTCATTTATTTTAAAGAAACTTAACATTAAATACTTAGTGGTTACACGCACTCCAACTGCTTCAAATCATATTTCTTATAGTGAAATAACTGATAATATTATTAAACAACATTTATTGATTATTAATACTACACCTCTTGGAATGTTTCCAAACATTTATACATTTCCTGATATACCATATCAATATTTAACAGATAGACATTTGCTTTACGATTTGATTTATAACCCATTTGAAACATTATTTCTAACAAAAGGCAGGTTAAATGGTACTCAGATTAAAAATGGTCTTTCTATGTTGCATTTACAGGCAGAAAAATCTTGGGATATTTGGTGCAATGCCTTATAATAAAAAAACCTAAGACATAAATCTTAGGTTTTAATAAAATATTTGAGTCTTTTTACTTGATTCCAAGTTTTTTCTTTACCAAAGGTGCAATATCATCAGTTGGTTCAAAATAAAGCAACACGCCCCCACTGGTATCAAAAATATAAGTATAACCATTTTCTTTAGCCACATCTTCAATTCCTTTTTTAGCTTTGTTGAAAAGAGGAGTTAGCAGTTCATTTTCTTTATTTTGCCAATCTTCTTGAGCGGTGCTTTGAAAAGTCTGAATTCTATCATTCAAATCTTGTAATTCTTTTTGTTTGGTAGTTTTAATAAGCTCAGAGTATGTTTTTTCGTTGAAAGTATAATCAGCATACTTGGTTTCCAACTCTGATTGCATATTTTTCAACTGTGTTTGTAAGGTTAATAAATAAGCATCTACCACTTTTTGAATAGAATCTCTACCAGGCATCACTTTCAATAAGTCTGCTGAGTTAATATGACCGAATTTTGATTTGTTCTGAGCAAATACACTGCTTGTGAATAAAAATGCAACAAGAACAAGGATAATTTTAAAACTGTTTTTCATTTTAGTAAATTAAGTTAATTATTAAATTATGATTAATTATTAAACAACAAAAATATAAAATCTATTTGAAAAAGTTAAAAAAATCGAGAAATCTAACTTATTTTTTTGTACCACCGCGATAGCCCATTTGTTCAAGAATCTGATCGCTAATATCATACTTGGGGTCCACATAAACCATTGTTAAGCTACTAGATTTGTCGAAAATAATGGCATAACCACCTTTGGTAGAAACTTGAGTTATACCTTCCGAAATCTTATCTTGAATAGGTTTTATCAACTCTTGACGTTTTTTGAATAGATCGCCATTATTACCAAACCTTTGTTTTTGTAAATCTTTGGCTTCTTTTTCTTTTTTCATTATTTCGTCTTCTTTCTGTTTTTTAATGTCTTCGGGCCATAAGACGGTATTTGCCTGAAACGCTTTATAGAGGACATCTATTTCGGCAAACTTTTCTTCTAATTCTTTCTGCCATTGAGCCGAAATATCATCTATTTTAGTTTGTGCAACATCGTACTCTGGAATGCTTTTGAGCATATATTCCACATCAACATAAGCAAACTTTTGTGCATTAGCGAATGCAAAAGTTGCTACTGCTAAAACCACTGTTAAAATTGTTTTTTTCATTATTTATCCTCCTAAATTAAAATTGTTTTATTTATTAATTTGTTAATCAATCGATTGATTTATAGAAAAATGGAAATGTGATTTGTTTGCCTTAGGGAAACCAGGTATTTTGTCAAAGCCATAACCCCAATCGAGCCCTAAAAGACCAAACATTGGCAAAGACACTCTTAAACCTACACCTGCAGAACGCTTCATATCAAATGGATTAAAGTCTTTATGAAATTGCCAGTTGTTACCACCTTCTAAAAAGGTCATTACGTATATGGTTGCTGATGGATTAAGCGAAACTGGGTACCTCACTTCAACAGTAAATTTATCATATACCGAACCACCTACAAAAGATGTGCCACCCAAAACTGAAGTAGGGGTAATGGTGTTATTATCGTAACCTCTTAAACCAATAATTTCTCTTCCATCAAACATATCGAAGCCCGACAAACCATCGCCACCCAAATAAAATCTTTCGAATGGAGCCAAACCGATTTTGCTATTGTAATATCCAAGAAAACCAAATTTAGAACGAGTATGCAATACTAAATCTCCTACCAATTTAGTGTACCAAGAGGCATTAAATTTCCATTTATAATATTCAGCCCATTTGTACTTTTCTTGAGCACTTAGAGTGCTGTAATCTTTATTGTTAAATAAAGAATAGGGTGGAGTTAATGCCAAACTCAAGGATATATCGGAACCTTGTCTAGGATAAATTGGTTGGTCTGATGAACTTCTGCTTATACCCGTATTTAAACTGATAATATTGGATGTACCATTGCTAAAAAGAGAGCTGGTTGCAGAATTTTTAAGAATATAGTTCTGATAATTTAGGTCTTCGGAAAGAACAAAGAAATCATCGGGCCAATTAAGTCTTTTTGCTAAGCCTATAGATGTTCCGTTAATTATAGTTGATGACCTAAGTGAATCTTTTTTAGATAGTCCATTAGTATATATAGAATGATAAGCAGTTACACTAAAAGCAATTGGTTTTTTCTCACCCAGCCAAGGTTCGGTAAATGATGCACTATAAGTTTGATAATATTTACCACTCGATTGTGCTCTAACACTTAGCTTTTGTCCATCACCAGCGGGCAATGGTTGCCATGCATCTTTTTTTAAAATATTTCTAAGTGAAAAATTGTTAAATGAAAGCCCTAGCGTTCCTACCACCATTCCAGCACCCCAACCACCAGACAATTCTACTTGGTCTGTAGATTTCTCTTCCACGGTATATTTAATATCTACGGTACTATTGGCAGGGTTAGGGATAGGCTCTATTCCTATCTTTTCAGCATCAAAGTAGTTTAATTGCGAAAGTTCTCTTTGGGAACGTATTACATCAGCTCGGCTAAACAATTGACCTGGTTTTGTTCTAATTTCGCGTATTACCACCTTATCATTTGTTTTGGTATTGCCATCCAATAATATTTTATTAATGGTAGCTTGCTTTCCTTCGTAAACTCTAATTTCAAGGTCAATAGAATCATTGTCTATCATTACTTCTACCGGAGTAGCATTAAAAAACAAATATCCATCATCCATATAGAGCGAGTAAACGTCAGTTCCGCTTGCATTCATTTGCAAATTTTCATCTAATTGCTTTTGGTTATATACTTCTCCTTTTTTTATTCTTAGTACACTGCTTAGTTGCTCTGAAGTATATTTTGTATTCCCCACCCAGGTGATGTTTCTAAAATAATATTTTTTCCCTTCTTCAACATAAATGTCTACATTAACTGTTTTTTTATTATGAACATAAACAGAATCCTTTGTTATTTTAGCATCTCTGAATCCTTTTTCGTTATATTTATCTATTAGCTTATATTTATCGTTTTGAAACTCTTCATTAATAAACTTTGAGGAAATAAATAGTTTGTAAAACTTTTTTTCTTTTGTCTTTTTTAGGGTTCGCTTCAATTTTGAGGCTTTAACATTGGCATTTCCATATATATTAACTTTATTTACTTTGACTTTATGGTGTTTTTTAATGTTAAATAAAAGAATAGAAGTGCTTTGAATAGTAGTATCAGGGGTTTGAATTATTTTAACTTCGGCATTCAAATAACCCTTGTCCCAAAAATGTTTTTTAATTTTATATGTAGTTCGCATCAACATGTTTTCTGTAATTACATCACCACGAGTAATATTGATTGCTTCTCTAACTTTGTCGGCTTCAGATTTGTTAATTCCTGTAAATGAAAATCTTGATAACCTAGGTTTTTCTAATAGATTGAAATCTAAAAAAATAACATTTCCAACAATTGAAGTTGCTGATACACTTATGTTTTCAAAGAGACCTTGTTTCCAAATATTTTCTATTGCTTTTGATATTTGGTCGCCAGGAACACTAATTTTTTCCCCAACATAAAGTCCAGATAACAGGACTAATATTTTACTATCCATATTTTGGATACCCGACATCGTGATACCTCCAATTTCATATTCAATGGGAGAGGCGTAGTTAAAGTGAGTTGAGTCTTCACCAAGAAATATTTGTGCGTTTAGACCTATTGAAATCGAAATAAATAGAATAAAAGATATGATAATCTTATTAAATTTGCTCATTTGAATTTTGTTTAATTTGTTCACTTGTTTTTCCAAAACGTCGTTCTCTTGTTTGATAATTAAATATGGCTTCATACAAGTTTTCTTTTCTAAAATCAGGCCATAATGTGGGTGTAAAATAAAGTTCGGCATAAGCTATTTGCCATAACAGAAAATTGCTAATACGATATTCGCCACTTGTGCGTATAAGTAGTTCGGGATCAGGTATGCCTAATATGGAAGTTGGTAAATAATCCGAAAAATCTTTTTGGGTAATGTTTTCAGGTAATATTTGTTCCTCTTTTACTTTTTTTGCAATACGTTTTACAGCTTCCATGATTTCCCACTTTGAGCTATAGCTTAATGCTAAAACCAAAGTCATTCGGGTGTTTTTTGCTGTATTTTCTATAGATTTATTTAAATTTTGATAACAATCTTTTGGTAAACTTTTTAAATCGCCAATAGCAACTAGTTTAATGTTGTTATCGTTTAAGGTTTTAGTTTCTTTGCTTATGGTGTTTACAAGCAATTGCATCAAGGCGTCAATTTCAAATTTGGGTCTATCCCAGTTTTCTGTAGAAAAAGCAAAAAGAGTAATAAACTTAACACCAAGTTCTGCAGCGGCTTCTGTGGTTTCTCTTACAGCTTTTACGCCACTTTCGTGCCCAAAAATTCTAAGTTTTCCTCTTTTTTTTGCCCATCTGCCATTGCCATCCATAATTATTGCAATATGCTGGGGCAATTTGTTGAGGTCAATCTTATCTTTAAAATCCGTCATACCTATTAAACCTGTTTTTTTGAGGAGATTATTCTATTTTTTTCTTTTTTGATATTCTTTTTCTCTATATGATGGGCATTTGCATTTCTTTTTATCATTTATTTTAAAAGTAACAATCATTCCAGCATACGAGTACCAATCTTTTGTATAAGAATTGCCTCTTTGCATTCCAATATTATTAGTAGTGCCAGACCTGTCGGCTAAAGTAGCTGAAATAGGTCTGTTTTCTGAACTTAATACTGAAGGATCTACATACTGGGAGCTCACATCATCTATATAATCAGTAAATGTTTTTCTTAAGCCCCATTCTAGACCGAAGCTGACATATTTTCCTATATTCTTTTTAAACCCTAAACCGAAAGGAATTGAAAAATTAATTAAAGAATAGGGTTTTTTATTATAAACAGAGGTGCGTTGTCCTTCGGTGCCTAATGGCTGTAAATGGTAATAATTGCCTTCAAAACTTGCTTGTGGGTCGAATTTAAAAATAGCAATACCCCCAAAAATATAGGTAGTAAAAGGAAGTTTATAGTTTCCTATTTGATAAGGCAGAAAATTAATCTCTACATTAGGCGATATTTCGATAATTGGTGATTTAAAACTTAAATTTCTTAACGTGTTGGTTTTACTTATTGCATCATTCCCTGCCACAGTACCATATAATGCGTCCATTTTCAAGGTTACTCTCTGATTGAAATTGTAACGATAGATAATTCCAAAAGCAGGTTTTGTTAAAACAAAATGCCATTTCGGATTTAAATCGCCTAAGTAATAAGAACCACCCAAAAATAAACCAATCTCAGATTTCTGAGAAAAGGTTTGGCTCGTAAACAGAGTAAATAAAACGATAATGAAACATTTCCTCATTAGTATTTACGCTTTTTTTGGAAAAGTGGAAAGAAATTCTTATTGTTATGTATCTTATAAAAAATATTAATCATTGCAAACATATAGGCATCTTTCTTTTTAGGGTCTCCACGCTGCATTCCTGGTTGTGTTGATATATAGAATGGACTATCTATATCTCCTTTAGTGGGGCTTGGATTAGCCAATTTCGTAGACATAAAAGTATGAATATCACTATTATCTACATTACCGTATATTTTGGGGTCAACATAAGTGGTGCTACAATCGTCTATATAATCGGTGAATGTTTTTCTGAAACCGTATTCGAGACCAATAGACCAATATTTTGTCCAGCCATAAGTAACACCAACACCAAAGGGAATGCAAAATGCAAAGTTTGAATATTTTTTTCTTGTAGGAAGAATGCCTTGCCCTTCTGTATGATAATCTTTCAAATTTACCCAAGAGCTTGTTCCGTTTGCATTTTCAAAATATTTAGCCTGTGGATTATAGTAAAAACCGCCAATTCCAGCAAACATATAGGGACTAATTCTTATATTTCTGTAGCCATGTGTTTTCAATTTATATCTGTGTCCCTCTTGGTTGCTCATAAAGAAAAATTCTAATTGAGACGATAACTCTCCCAAATGTGATCTGAAGCTTAAATTTCTATTATTTCTAAATTTCTCTTTGGTAAGCTGGTCGCTGCCATATACCATACCATAAAAAATGCTTGTTTTAATTGCCCAGCAATCGCTTATTCGCAAGCGATAACCAAAATCGAAGGAAGGTCGCACGGCTTTAAAATCAAAATCTTTGGGTTCGTTAGAACCTATGGTATTTGCACCTCCCAACTCACCCATAAAGCCTGTTCCTCCCATACCAAAAACAAATTCATCTTTTCTTAACTTACGTGTTTGCGCTTCTGCAAACATAGATAAAACTATTAAGAAAATTGATAATAAGAATAAACTTTTTTTCATAACTTATGATTTACATAACAAAGCCATTGATTTTTAAATCAATTGAATCATTGATTTTTAAAAAAACTAATCAACTGCAACACGCAAAATTACGTGTTTTTTTTAATTATACCAATTTAAGTTTTATGTTTATGAATTTTTAACATTTTTTGAGCTTTCTATTTGATTTCATTTATTGAATTTATTATTCTTTCGCATTAAAGCCAAGCCTTTGAAATTAAACGAAATGAATAGGTAAAAATATTTCTCTAGAGAAAAAACAAAATTAAGGCAATGAGATAAAATAAATTTGGTAAATACCCATGTTTTTTGTACTTTTACAGGTTAAGTACCCCTAAACCGATTTAGGAAAAGCAATTTAAAAAAGGGAAAAGTAAAAAGATAATAGCAATCAATGGTAAAGAATAATTAAATACATAACCTTATTGATAGATGTTATTTTTTATGCAAATTAACTTAACATATACTTAATATTAAAGCAGTAATTAGACACTTATCTTTACAACATATTTATAAAGACATTAAAGATTTTATAAACGCATTAAACTTATTTTCTATGGAAATTAACATTTACAAACCTAAGAAACCTTCCAAAACACAAACCTTTGCCCGATACTTAATGCTTGTTATTGCTTTTTTGCTTGTGATGGGGATTAGTAACATTATAGTTGGACAAACCTTACTTGACAATTACGACGGAGTTGGTGATTTAACATATACAACAGAAGGAAGCTGGTCGATTACAGGTGGACAATATGTTGTTTCAACTGCTGGTATTACTACGCCTGAACATTCTTATGCTTCTTATGATATAAGTAATTCAATTGCCGGATGGAGTTTGCTTAGTGCAAATCAGAATAGCTGGTTTGGCTGGATGGATTTAAATCGGGCTTCTGTTGGTGGCTGGGATGCTTCATCATATTCTTGTGCTATGGTTTTAGCTTCAAATAATGCAGACTTTAATGCAGGGACGACTTCTGGTTATGCTATCGGATTCAGAAATTCTGACGATGCTTTAGTCCTTTTTAGGTTCATCGCAGGAATTGTTTCCGGAACTGTCGAATTACCTGGAACTTCTACTCAAGTGATTGCAACAGACTATATATACGCTAATGATGATAATGGCGTAAATTTCTATGTTGAAAAATTACCAACAGGTGAATTTAAAGTATATTATTTGGCTGGTACAAAACTATCTGATGCCGATGCTCCTAACAAAAGCAATTATACTGATGGAAATTTTACATCTGCGGTAGAAAATACCTATACAGGGGCAGCATACAAATATGCAGGTTGGGCTTATTCACACAGTAACGGAGCTGACGATAAAGCCTATTTTGATAATTTTGGTGCAGGGCAGTCTTCTGTTTCAAATGTAACTGCACCAGTATTTGCTAATGTTTGTATTAATTCTCTGGATTTGTCTTGGACTTTACCTAGTGGGTATAATGCTGGAACAAATACCATTTTGGTATTTGCAAAAGCAAGTTCAAATATTACACTTGGTACTCCAACTAATAATGTATCCACTTATACGGCTAACTCAAATTTTTCTGGTGCCGGAACTCCATATCAAAACGATGCACTCGCAAAATGTGTTTACAAAGGAGATGGGACAACAGTTTCAATTACTGGATTAAATGCAAAAACTAATTATTATTTTTTGATTTACAATGTTCTTGACCCCAATACCTATTCTACAGGTACTTTGACAAATATTGCAACTGCTCCTACAAATATTTCACCATTTACAGCAGCCTCAGCCAATGGACAGATTACATTAACCTGGACAAATCCAACAACATGCTATGATGAAATAATGATAGTTGCAAAACCCTCTGCTCCAATAACAGCTAATCCGAGTGGAGATGGAACGGCATATACAGCAAACCTGGCTTTTGGCAGCGGCACTTTGTTTGATGGAACGGGATATGTTGTTTACAAAGGCTCAGCTTCTCCACAAACTGTTACAGCACTTACAAACGGAACCGTTTACTATTTTAAAGCATTTACCAGAAGAGGTACCAATTGGTCTAATGGCGTTGAAATTAATGCCACACCATCAACAGCAGTAATTAATGATTATAGGTCAAATGGTTCAGGAGCTTGGTATTTAGTTGGTAATTGGCAACAATGGAATGGCTCTTCATGGGTTGCTGCAGGAGCTTTTCCAAATGCTACAACTGTAAACGTAACAATTAGAAATGGGCATACAATAACATTAAATGCCTCTGGATATGATGTAAATAATTTCATTATAGAAAATGGTGGTAAAATATATACAAATACTACTTTGAGTGGAAATAGATATATTAATATCTGGGGTTCCTCACTAGTTTGTGATGGTACAATTGGTAATGGTTCAACATATGACGAGATATGTTTTAATATTGAAGGAACAGATGTTACAATTAGCGGAACAGGTACTTTTGACTGCTCAAGAATAAGAAAAAATGCAAACACAAACCCTACTTCGAATTTAACAATATCCAGAAATATAAATTTAAGATGGGGTACTTCAAGTGGAACAAGTTTGTATAATAATGCAGCAGGAGTTTTTAATGTTTTAATAAATGCTGGAGCAATTGTAAGTTTAATTGGTGGAGATGACGGATTTGGTAATCCTGTTACCGGAAATTGTTCAATAGATGGATTAGCTGGTACTGATGGTGGTTTAAATAGTGGGTCAATTACAGTAAATGGAACCCTAAAGATAACTGGAACATTGTATTTAAAAACTAACAATGCTACTGCTGGCAGAGGTTGTAGTTTTATTATTGGCTCAACAGGAGTTGTATATATTGGCACTATTGATGCTGCGGCTAGCGGAGCGGCAGGTAATACCCTGACAATAAATAATGGTGGAAAACTTGTAATAACTGGTCTTACTCCTTTTACTGCTTTTAGCACCACAAATAATACTTATAATTTAAATGCTGGTTCTATTGTGGAATATGCAGCAAATGGCGATCAGGCAATCCAGACAGGCTGGGGGGCATATTCAAATTTGATTTTATCTAATTCTGGTAATAAATCTTTATCATCTGCTTTAGATGTTAATATTGATATGTTGATTTCTGGAAGTTCGGTTTTAGTTTCAAACAATAACAATGTTAATGTAGGTGGAAACTGGACCAATTACGGAACGGCTGGGTTTACTGAAGGAACTTCAACCGTAATTTTTGATGGTACAACAAACCAAACAATTAATTGCGGAGGAAGCAAAGAAGAGTTTTATAATTTTACGGTAAATAAAAATAGTGAAAACCTCTCATTAAACAACAATATAGGTATAAACAATATTTTAATGCTAACCAAAGGGAATATTAATACAGGAACCTTTATGCTTGAGTTAGGTTATGATATTTCTAATACAGGCACTTTAGATCCAACTATTGGTGGTTACATCAACGGCAATATGAAGCGTTGGTTTGATGCTGCTATCAATACTGGCACCACAGGTTTGTTTCCTATTGGTGCTACATTGTTGGTTAATGGAAACATAAATTCTTATTGTCCTATACAAATAAATTTCACTACTGCACCAACCACTGGGGGCTCATTAACTGCTCAATTTATTACTTCAATTCCTGCTAATTATTATGACGGCTTACCATTATTTGATGGTCCTCAGGAAATTGATAATCTCGCAGATGAAGGATTATGGCAAATTGATGCTAATACCATAACTGGTGGTTATTATACCTGTGCCCTTTCTATTGAAGGACTCGAAACCGTTGGAAATCCTGATAATATTCGTATATTAAAACGACCTGTTGGTGGTTTATGGATAGCTGATGGAACACAGAGTGGAAATATAGGCATTCCAATAAAATCAACTCGAACCGGTATGAGTGGATTTTCTCAATTTGCATTGGGAGGTTTATATGGGGATGGGAATCCTTTACCAATCAATCTTTTAAATTTTTCTGCTAAATATACTGGAAGTATTGTAGATTTAAATTGGAGCACTGCCAGCGAATCAAACAACGATTTTTTTACCATTGAGCGTTCTGCTGATGCATCCTCGTTTAATGCAATTACTTCAATTAAAGGAGCTGGTAATAGCAATAGCATCCTTCATTATACTGCTTTAGATGCTTTTCCACTCAAAGGAATCAACTATTATCGTTTAAAACAAACAGATTACAATAGCAAATATGCTTTTAGCAAAATAATTTCGGTTAATACCATAGATAATAACTGTGAATTGGAAATCAGCCAGCTTTATATGCAAAGCAATACCCTAAACCTCACTTTAAATTGTATTGACTCCAAAATTTGTATTGATATTATTGATATAACAGGCAGGGTTGTTTTTTCACAAAACTTTAACTCCTTAGAGAAATCGCAGAATATTTTGCTTACATTACCTGCATTAATAAAGGGTGTTTATTTTGCGAAAGTAACAAGCGATAAAACGGTGGTAGTAAAGAAGTTTAGTTTGTAATAAATAATTTTATTGGGATAAGCATAAAGTTGGCATTCATTTAAAAAAAAACAACGTTACGACAAATATACAGGGAATAAATATTAACTTTGTATAATAAATTTGAAAAAAAATGAATGAACATAAAAGGCAAAATAAAAGGCATTAATTACAAAGTCGTTTTATCGGACGACTTGAAAGAAGTTGATATTAAAAAAATCAATATAAATTTTACTCCTTCAGCTTGTTTACTTAAAGATAACAAACATACATTAGCAATTTCAAAATGGGTTTCACCAAAACGGACACGCTCATACCCTTTTGAACGTGTTTATAACACATTACATTTTTCAAAGAAAATAACGATAATACCTATTGTAAAAGACGAAGGCGAAAAAGGCGATAGGGATTTTATTCAATGGGATACAGTTTCATTAATGTCTTTATTAGATGTATTTGTAATTTTCGCATATTACGAAAAAGCGGATAAGGCAGACCAAAAAATCACTAATCAGCAATTTGATAATAAGTATATACTTTCTAAAATTAAGGAAATAGAACAGTATCATAGTTCTGCATTACATTGGAATTTAAATGAACTTAATACAAATTTACATAGCATTATTGACAAGGTAAAAACAGCGTATTCAAAAATTGGAAAATTAACAGGAGTAAAACTTCACAACTCAAATGGTTTAGATAACTTTAAAGAAAAAATCGGCAAGGATGTTTCATTATTTATGGCATTTTCAAGGGGTAAAGCTGAAAAGGCACAGTCAAGAGAATTTGTTACTCAGCAACCAAAAGAAAGCTTATCCACGCTTACTAAGGCTAAAATTACTATAACAAATTATTTGGGTGGTCAATATTTTTTAACTGTTGACGAAGTATTAATTACCAAAGATAAAGTAAGATTAATTGAAGGAAAGCATAGTAAAAATGCGATACTTCCAAGTAAAGGAGATATTAAAGACGGTTTGTTAAAAATGATTTTGTATTGTAATCTAATAGATGTTACTGCAAATGGAAAGAACTTAAAAAGTGAAGCTGTTTTATGTTTGACTTCAACAAAACTTAAAGGTGGAATAACATCATCAAGCACAAAGAAAGAAATTCTAACTTTTTTTGAAGTAAATAAATTTACAACAACGCTGATAACATTAGTTGAAACTATTATTGTGGAAGCAAAGCAGAATAAGTTTGTCATTAAAATTCAGTTTTCAAAATGATAAAAAGTCCGTTAAGATACCCAGGAGGAAAGAGTAGAGCGGTGGAATTAATTTCTACACTTATACCAGAATTTGACGAATTCAGAGAGCCATTTTTAGGCGGCGGTTCTGTTTTTATTTATGCAAAGCAACGATTTCCAAACAAAAAATTTTGGGTTAATGACCTCTATTTAGAATTGTTTAAGTTTTGGGAAATGACACAAAAGGATGTTGATGCTTTGATTGATAAAATTTATGAATGGAGAAATCAATTTCATATTGGTAAAGAACTTCATAAATTTTTAAATGCAAATTTGGAAAGTTTTAATGATTTAGAAAGAGCAGCCGCATTTTTTATCTACAATCGAATTACCTTTTCGGGAACTAGTTTAAGTGGTGGTTTTAGTGAAGGGGCTTTTAAAGGTCGTTTTACCGAAAGTAGTATTCAACGCCTAAATCAATTTGCAAAAGTTATTAATGGTTCAATCATTACAAATCTTGATTACGAAGAATTAGTAAAAGAAGAAGGTAAAAATGTGTTTATCTTTCTTGACCCACCCTATTATTCAGCAACAAAATCAGCATTGTATGGAAAAAATGGAAATATGCACAAATCATTTAACCACATTAAATTTGCAGAAACAATGCAAAGCTGCAAACATAAATGGCTTATTACTTATGACGACAGCCAATATATTAGAGATTTATTTTCATTCGCAAATATAATTCCTTGGGACTTGACTTACGGAATGCGAAATGTATCAGAGGGTTCAGACCAAAAGGGGAAAGAATTGTTTATATCAAACTATTTGGAATATTTGCCTAAAAACGAGCAGCTTACCTTATTTGAGCCAAGTGTAAAATAGGAAAAGAAGGTATAACAGAATAATAAACAACAAAATGCCAACAAAGGCTAAAATCAAGCGGACAGAAAGTGCTCCGAAATGCTCCTCAGCTTTTAACTTCAACCGGCGTCGCTATTAATTAGCTGATAATAAATGTTTTGACGTATTTTTTATATATCCCCAACTATTGGGGTTGTTTTAAAAAACCACAGATTCTCAATTATTTAATCTGAAAATCTGTGGCAATATCAAACTTCAATTATAAATAGCCAATTAAAAATAATAGTTTAACGATATTCTTGAATAGGTGGGTTTGAAATTCATTTTGTAATCTGTTTTAATTTCAACATTTTCGTCTTGTCCAGTATTAGGATTGTAGATTTCATCATTATAAGAATCTTTATATCTTAAGTGAAGGTATCTTAAACCATAAAGTTTTCATCAAAAAAGTATTCCATTCCAAAGCCTAATTCGCCACCCCACAATTTTACCTTTTTTATATTTTCACCAAACTCAGAGGTAACATTGTCTTCTTTCATTTTGCCACTTAATATTGGTTTAGAAATATTTAAAGATAAATATGCTTGTACCTTATTTTGTTGAGCTATAAAATATTTTGCGCCAATGTTAGGTACAACTAAATTAACTGACATGGAGCTTTTATTGGTATAAGATACAATTTGTCCCATAGAAAAATCGTATCTTTTCCCGGTTTCTTCTAAATTCATAGCGTAACCTGCATATTGAAAACCAATAGAAGGAACAAATTTGTTCATTTTATATCCAAAATAGGCACTATTGAAACCTAAACCAGGAGATACTCCAAATGAAAATTGACAATAAGCAGGATTGAATCCTAACAAAGTTGCTACAAATAAGGATAAAAAGAATTTTTTCATGTTAATTTTAAATTTAGTTAGACAAATATTATTTTTTGCAAAGCTATTATAAATTATTAAAATTTAAAAATATTTATAAATTTACTTATTGAAAATAGTATTGATTTATTTAAAATTGTTTTATGTTTTGAAATCCAATCATATATGAATTTGTTTAAATTTTTTTTAACATATTATTTACTAAATTTAACTAATTTATTTAAGTTTGCTTTTTAAAAAAATATTTATGTCAACCCCTTTTCGTTTCAAACAATTTAGTATTGATGATTCTCTGTGTGCAATGAAAGTAGGCGTTGATGCAGTTTTGTTAGGGGCTTGGATTAACGTTAATAATGCTAAAACGATACTCGATATTGGAACAGGAACGGGCATTATTGCGCTTATGCTTGCTCAAAAATCAAAGGCTTTGATTGATGCTGTGGAAATTGATAATGATGCTTATGAACAAGCAAAAATTAACATCGATAACGCTCCATGGCAATCACGGATGAAAGTGCATCATTGCTCTATTCAAGATTATTGTTTATCCTCAAATTCAAAATATGATTTAATTGTAAGCAATCCTCCTTTTTTTATCAATTCTTTTAAAGCACCCGATGCAAACAGGCAAATAGCAAGACATACCGACTTGCTTTCGCAAGAAGATTTGATAAGTTCAGTTATCCATTTTTTAGCAAAGGATGGGCGATTTTGTTTGATTCTTCCCTATAATGAAGCAATACTGTTTAAAAACAAAGCAGCAAACCACCTTCTATATTGCAATAAAACAACTTATGTTCAACCAAAGGAAAACAAAAGTTCGCATCGTTTGCTGATGGAATATTCTTTTAATAATAAAAATTTAATGGAAAATAAATTGGTGATTGAAGAAGCCCAAAGACACCATTATACCGATGCTTATAAAGAACTAACTAAAGACTATTACCTTGCTTTTTAATAAATATTCAATTTTCTTTTTTATAAAAGAATTTATTAATTTTACTTCAAAAAAAACAAGATGAACAAAATAAAATATATGCCTTTTTTGCTATTATTCGTGAATATAGCAAACGCTCAGCACACCAATGTGATGATTAGCAATCAAAACACGCCTGAGGAAGTAACTATTTGTATAGATCCCAACAATACCAATAACTTGGTTGCTGGTGCTAATATAGAGAGTTATTATTATTCAACTAATGCTGGAACTACTTGGCAAAGAGGTACGCTAACTTCTACAAATTATGGTGTTTGGGGCGATCCAGCTATTGCTTGCGATAAATATGGAGATTTTTATTTCTTTCACCTTTCTAATCCTCCAATAGGAAATTGGATAGACCGTATTGTATGCCAAAAAACCACCAATAATGGACTTAGTTGGAACGATGGAACTTTTATGGGATTGAATGGAAACAAAGCACAAGACAAACATTGGCCCGTAATTGATAGAAACAACAACAATATTTATGTTACCTGGACCGAATTTGATGCTTATGGAACTTCAAATCCTTTGGATAGTTCGAGAATACTATTTTCTAAATCAACCGATGGAGGACAAAACTGGACTGCAACAAAGAAAATAAATAAAGTTTCGGGAGATTGTGTCGATAGCGACAACACGGTGGAAGGCGCAGTGCCTGCTATTGGTCCAAATGGGGAGGTGTATGATGCTTGGGCGGGTCCTTCGGGCTTAACTTTTAACAAATCTACCAATCAAGGCAATACTTGGCTTACCAACGAAATTGTTGTTTCTGATTTTCCTGGTGGTTGGGATTATGATATACCTGGCATCAGTCGTTGCAATGGATTACCGATTATTGCTTGCGACACAAGTAATGGACCATATAGAGGAACCATTTACATTAATTGGACAGACCAAAGAAATGGAACTACCGATACCGATGTTTGGCTAAAAAAATCTACCAATGGAGGAGAAACTTGGGGAATATTAACAAGAGTGAACGATGATCCAGCAGGTAAACAACAGTTCTTTACCTGGATGACCATTGACCAAACTACCGGCTATCTGTATTTTGTTTTTTATGATAGAAGAAATTACACCAACAACAATACTGATGTGTATATGGCAATTTCTAAAGATGGAGGAAATACGTTTACTAATTTTAAGGTAAGTGAATCTCCTTTTTTACCTAATGCTGGAGTGTTCTTTGGCGATTATAACAATGTTACTGCTCATAATGGCATTGTTAGACCTATATGGACAAGATTGGTGGGAGGTTCTCTCAGCATTTGGACTGCTTTGGTTGATACTTCTCAAATAACAAGCATTCCAAAAGAAATTACGACTCCTTTTGCATCGCTTGACCAAAATTATCCAAATCCATTTTCGCAAGAAACCTATTTTAGCTATAAATTGCATCAAACCTGCAAGGTAAGTCTTAAGGTATATGATATGTTTGGTAGAGAAATTGTTACGTTGATTGACAACCAAACTCAATCTCAGGAAAAATATGTGGTACCATTCAATTCAAAACAATATCATTTAACATCTGGAGTTTATTACTTTTCGCTCATCATACCCGATAAGGTAATCAAAAAGAAAATGATGATTGTTGATTAAATATTTTTTCGTTTTTACTAAGGGTGTATTGAAATTGTTTACATTTGCCTACTTATAAAAGGAGAGATGGCAGAGTGGTCGAATGCGGCGGTCTCGAAAACCGTTGTTCCGTTTACGGAACCGGGGGTTCGAATCCCCCTCTCTCCGCAAATTAGATTTATTTTTAAAGTGAAAGTATTGCAAATATGAATTTTTTTTTAAATGCAAGAACCGTATAATAATAGTTTTAAAAAATTGCTTAGTCTTCAATTCAAAAGCGATTTAGAAATTATATATTTTCGTTTTCACTAAAATGAATCCATTTAAACAATTTTTCTTTAATTTGTTCGTTTGTAAATGGCTTGGAAACGTAATCGTCCATCCCTAAACTGATATATCTTTCGGCATCTCCTTCCAGTGCATTGGCACTTAAACCAATAATAGGGGGAAGCATTTTGTAATTTTTTCGCAATATACTCACTGCTTCCACTCCATCCATAATTGGCATTTGAATATCCATAAAAACAATATCATATTTATTTCCTTCAGAAATCAGGTCAACCGCTTCTTTACCATTATTTGCAACGGCTACTTTACAACCAATGTTTTCGAGTATAAGGGTTTCTACTTTTTGATTTACAAATTTATCTTCTACTAAAAGGACTGATACATTGAAATGCAAGTCTTTAAATTTCTGTATTAATGTTTTGTCAGGAGTATAATCATTTTTATCAGAAATAGTAGCAGTAAACGTAAACCAAAAAGTGCTTCCTTTTTTGAATTCGCTTTTAACTCCAATTTTGCCACCCATTAGTTCTGCAAATTCTTTTGATATAGCTAAACCCAAGCCAGTGCCTTCGTAGCTTCTGGTTAAAGTATTGTCTAATTGGCTAAATTTAGTAAACAATCTTTTTTGATCTTCTTCTTTAATGCCAATTCCTGTATCAATAACTTCTATAATAAACACTGCCTTTCCTTTGTTTTGGTTAACAATAGAAAAATTAACGCTAATATTTCCGCTATTGGTAAACTTAAAAGCATTTGAAATTAAATTGCTTACTATTTGAATAATTCTATTTTTATCAGCTTTAATAAATTGAATGTTTTCGCTTGAAACAATTACATTAAAATCAATTCCTTTGCTTTTGGCAGTTTCTTCAAATAATTTTTTAATTTTTTTAGCGGTTTCATAAATATCAAAAGTGCTGAGTTTTAATTCCATTTTGCCAGCTTCAATTTTATTTAAATCGAGAATATCGTTAATAATATTGAGTAAATTTTCAGATGCCGTTTGAATGGTTTGTATATAATCAATTTGGGTTTTGTCAAGTTTTGTTTCATTGACTATATTTAACATTCCCATGATAACGTTCATTGGAGTTCTAATTTCGTGACTCATATTTGCAAGAAATTGTTGTTTAATTTTTGCAGTTTTTTCTACAATTGCAATGTTTTGTTTGATTTCTTC
>Ga0066650_10000064_pt1 | contig 29142 bp, 20 predicted proteins | sample CryGey092014_all_FD_59539 | JGI IMG/M metagenome (GOLD analysis project Ga0066650, IMG submission 59539) | Groundwater microbial communities from aquifer - Crystal Geyser CG23_combo_of_CG06-09_8/20/14_all | ecosystem: Environmental > Aquatic > Deep subsurface > Groundwater | place: USA: Utah...
AAAAAAATGGCTACAAAACCCAACCGCCTTTAAAATTGATAATTTTAGAAAAATAAATGGCAAACAAAGTGATTTTGCACCCAGTTTTGCAGATGCTAAAAATAATTCAATCATATTTACCTCTGGAAGAATTGAAAACAAAGGCAAAGGAAACGATGGTTGGACTGGTGAAAAATTTACCGATTTATATATCACTTATAAGGACCCGAAAAAACTCACTTGGACAACACCAATAGCATTAGGAGATACTATCAATTCACCAGTGAACGAAGGGGCATCATCTTTAAATGCAAATGGAATGATGCTTTATTTCACAAGATGTAAAATAGAAAAGAAAAAATTATGTGGTTGCGAAGTTTTTACTTCTCACAGAGACGGAAGTGATTGGGGCGAAACTACTGTATTTCCTCTTGGTCCAGATTCATTAATCAATGCACATCCTTCCATTAGTGCAAACGAATTAGAACTTTATTTTGTCTCCAATATGCCTGGAGGTTTCGGAGGAAAAGACATTTGGATGGTAAAAAGAGACAGAAAAAACAAACCTTGGAGCAAGCCAATCAACTTAGGTGCTGAAATAAACACTGAATATGATGAAGTATTCCCATACATTCGACCTGATGGCGTTTTGTATTATGCTTCTAACAAACCTTCGGGTATGGGTGGTTTAGATATTTACGAAGTTAAGAAAAAAGACGAAACAAGTTGGGGCATTCCTGAAAATATGAAATCTCCCATCAACTCATCTTATGATGATTTCGCCTTGATTTGGGGCAAAACTTTGGAAAAAGGTAATTTCGATATGGGTTATTTCAGTTCCAACAGATTAGGCTTGGGCGGTAGAGGTAGCGATGATATCTACTCCTTTATTCTTCCACCTAAAACCTTTACACTCAAAGGAACAGTGAGAGACAAAACTACTAAAACTATTCTTTCTGGTGTAAAAGTAAGATTAGTTGGTACCGATGGTTTACCTATTGAAACAAAAACAGATGCAAAAGGTGTTTATTTATTTGATAAATCGATGATTTCACCTAATGTTACTTATGATATCTTTGTTAGTAAAGAAAAATATTTTGCAACTACAGGCAAAGAAACTACTGTTGGACTTGAAAACAACAAAGATTTTGTACATGATTTTCTTTTAGAACCAATTCCACAAAAACCAATCGAATTACCTGAAATACTTTACGATTTAGCCAAGTGGGATTTAAAACCACAATACCAAGACTCTCTCAATGGTTTAATAATCACACTAAACGACAATCCTACAATTGTGGTTGAATTAAGTTCACATACCGACCCACGTGCATCTGATGAATATAATGACACTTTATCTCAAAAAAGAGCACAATCGGTGGTTGATTATTTAATATTAAAAGGGATAGCTCCAGATAGACTCGTAGCAAAAGGTTATGGCAAAAGAGTTCCAAAAATTCTTGATAAAGATATTACTCGTGATGGTTTTACTTTTCCAAAAGGAACTATTGTAAATGAAGAATATATTAACGCTATCAAAAATCCTATTCAAAAAGAAGCTGCTTATCAATTAAATCGAAGAACCGAATTTAAAGTTTTACGTGATAACTATGTGCCTAAACCTACAAATACGCCCATAGTTCCTCCTAAAGACACTCCCAAGGAACAACCCAAAGATACTAAAGAACAACCAAAGGAAGCTCCTAAAGATAATACAATTAAAACAAACGGAGATGCTCCCACTGGAACGCCAAAAGACAAAACTAAGGAAGACCCTAAGAAATAGCAATAAAAAGAATAAAGATACATCTATAAAAAAAGCGTCCTGCAATTGGATGCTTTTTTAATTATAAATAAGACATGGAAGAATTAAAATACAACCTCAGAGGAGTTTCAGCATCAAAGGAAGACGTTCATAATGCCATCAAAAACCTTGACAAAGGACTTTTTCCAAATGCATTTTGTAAGATAGTTCCTGACATTCTTGGAGGAGATAATGAATATTGTGTTATCATGCACGCCGATGGTGCAGGAACTAAATCTGCATTGGCATATTTGTATTGGAAAGAAACTGGAGATATCTCTGTTTGGAAAGGAATTGCTCAAGATGCCATCGTAATGAATACAGATGATTTGCTTTGCGTAGGTGCTGTGGATAATATCTTACTTTCTTCTACGATTGGTAGAAATAAAAACTTGATTCCAGGCAACGTAATTTCGGAAATAATAAACGGAACCGAAGAATTTCTTAAAAGAATGAGGAAACTTGGCGTAAATATTTATTCTACGGGTGGTGAAACGGCTGATGTTGGCGATTTAGTTCGTACAATCATTGTAGATTCAACCGTTACATGCAGAATGAAACGCAAAGATGTTATTACCAATAATAATATTCAAGCAGGAGATGTTATTGTTGGGTTATCCTCTTATGGGAAAGCAACTTATGAGGACGAATATAACGGTGGAATGGGAAGTAATGGATTAACTTCGGCACGTCATGATGTTTTTTCAAAAATTTATGCAAAAAAATATCCCGAAAGCTTTGATGCAATGATACCTGAAGCATATATTTATTCAGGAAACACTTTACTAACAGATATTATTCAAGAAACCAATATCAATGCAGGAAAACTGGTGCTTTCTCCAACAAGAACTTATGCTCCCATTATAAAATCTATACTAGATATTTATAGAAGTCAAGTTCATGGAATAATTCACTGCAGTGGTGGGGCGCAAACCAAAGTATTAAACTTTGTTGATAATTTACATATTATAAAAGATGCACTCTTCAAAACTCCACCTTTATATAAACTTATACAAGAACAATCAGGAACCAATTGGAAAGAAATGTACAAGGTCTTTAATATGGGACATAGGATGGAACTTTATGTCTCTTCCGAAATAGCTTCTAATATTATAACTATTTCTAAGTCGTATAATGTGGAAGCACAAATAATAGGTCATTGCGAACCTGCAACTATCAAAAAGCTTACTATTAAAAGCGAGTATGGAGACTTTATCTATTAAACTTATTTTTCTTACCTTTGCAATTGATTTTTTAATTAACAAATAAATGATAGACAAATTAAAGTCGCTATATAATCGATGGCTTGAAATTGGAGAACAATTAAACGATTCGACGATAATAGCAGATATGAAGCGTTATATCAAACTAAGTAAAGATTATAAAGAGCTTCAACCCATTGCTGATGCTTATAAAAAGTATTCAAATATAATAGATAATTTAGTATCATCAAAAGAAATTCTGTATAACGAAAAAGATGAAGAGTTTAGAAATATGGCGAAAGCTGAGTTTGACTTGCTTACTTCAGAAAAAGAGAAGTTAGATGAAGAAATACGTGTCTTATTAATACCTGCTGACCCCACTGATGATAAAAATGCAGTAATGGAAATACGTGCAGGAACTGGTGGTGATGAAGCTAGTATATTTGCTGGTGACTTATATAGAATGTACACACGTTTCTGCGAAAGAAAAAAATGGAAAGTAGATTTAGTAGACTTTGCAGAAGGAACTGCTGGTGGATTTAAAGAAATAATAATTAATGTAATTGGCGAAGGAGCTTATGGCATTTTAAAATTTGAATCTGGAGTGCATCGTGTTCAAAGAGTGCCGCAAACAGAAACACAAGGAAGAATTCACACCTCTGCTGCATCTGTAGTGGTGCTTCCTGAAGCCGACGAATTTGATGTGGAGCTAAAAATGTCTGATGTAAGAAAAGACACCTTTTGTTCATCAGGTCCTGGCGGTCAATCGGTAAACACTACTTACTCCGCTATTAGATTAACTCACATACCTACAGGAATTGTTGTTAGTTGTCAAGATGAAAAATCTCAAATGAAAAATTTTGATAAAGCAGTTTCTGTCCTAAGAACCAGACTTTACGAGCAAGAGTATAAAAAACATCTCGAAGAAATGTCTTTGAAACGAAAGACCATGGTTTCTACAGGCGACCGTTCTGCTAAAATACGAACCTATAATTATCCACAATCACGTGTTACTGACCATAGAATAGGGATGACTTTATATAATTTACCTATTGTGATGGATGGAGAAATTCTTGGTTTGATAGAAGCACTGCAATTTGCAGAAAACACAGAAAAGTTAAAAGAATCTGTTGAATAATAAATCAATAGCTAATGAATAAGCTCGAGTTATTTGATAATATTAAGAAAAAAAAATCATTTCTTTGTGTTGGTCTTGACACTGATATTACAAAAATACCTAAGCATCTTCTTCAATTAACAGACCCTGTTTTTGAGTTTAACAAACAGATTATTGATGCAACTATAGAATATGCTGTTGCTTATAAACCTAATACTGCTTTTTATGAATGTCTGGGAACTAAAGGCTGGGAAAGTCTTGAAAAAACAATTCAATACTTAAACCAAATCAAAGACAGACCTTTTGTTATAGCTGACGCTAAAAGAGGAGACATTGGTAACACTTCTACTATGTACGCCAAAGCTTTTTTTGAACAAATGAATGTAGATGCCATTACTGTTAGCCCTTATATGGGGAGCGATTCTGTAAAACCTTTTCTTACCTTTAAAGATAAATGGGCAATTATATTGGCTCTCACTTCAAACGAGGGAGCATCTGATTTTCAATATTCTTCATCCGAAATAAAAACTCAACTTTTTGAAACCATACTTGAAAAAGGGAAAAAGTGGGGCAATGAAAACAATATGATGTGGGTTGTAGGAGCAACCAAAGCAGAAATGCTGAAAACTATTAGAAATATAGTTCCTAATCATTTTCTTTTAATACCAGGTATAGGAAATCAAGGCGGAAACCTAAGAGAAGTTGTAAAAAATGGCTTAAATAAACAATGTGGATTGATAGTTAATGCTTCACGAAGTATTATATATGCTGGAAACAAAAATGACTTTGCGCAAAAATCTACCAATGAAGCAAAAAAAGTTCAAAAAGAAATGGAACAATTACTTTATCAATATAACCTACTTTAATTATTTAAACTTAAATTGCTATTGTAGCAATTGACTACATTTTTTTATTTTTTTTTACTTATTTAAAAATAAATACCTTAAAATATTTGATTAGAACATTTATTAAATATAATTTTGCGGAAAATTTATAACAAATTACATTATAAATCATTTAATAAATTCATTTCCAAATTAATTTAAAACAGGAGAAAAAATCATGAATGTTGAAAAAATTATGACTGACTTGGAGAAAAAAAATACAGGTGAAAAAGAGTTCTTGCAAGCAGCACGTGAAGTTTTAGAATCTATTGTTGAAGTAGTAGAAGCTAATCCTCAATTTGAAGATGCTGGAATTATTGAACGTATCATTGAACCAGACAGAACTTTAATATTTAAAGTTCCATGGACTGATGATAAAGGAAAAATTCATATCAACAAAGGATACAGAGTACAATTCAACAATGCTATTGGACCTTATAAAGGTGGATTAAGATTTCACCCAAGTGTTAACTTAAGTATATTGAAATTTTTAGGATTTGAACAAATATTCAAAAACAGTTTAACCACACTTCCTATGGGTGGTGGCAAAGGTGGCTCTGATTTTGATCCTAAAGGTAAATCAAATGCAGAAGTAATGAGATTCTGTCAAAGCTTTATGTTAGAATTAGTAAGAATGATAGGACCAGAAACAGATGTTCCTGCTGGAGATATTGGTGTTGGTGGAAGAGAAATAGGTTTCTTATATGGTATGTATAAAAAATTAACTCGCGAACATGTTGGTGTTCTTACTGGTAAAGGTTTAAACTGGGGAGGTTCATTGGTACGTCCAGAAGCTACAGGTTTTGGTGGCATTTATTTTGTTGAAGAAATGTTGAAAACTAAAGGATTAAACCTTAAAGGAAAAACAGTTGCTATCTCTGGTTTTGGTAACGTTGCTTGGGGTGCAGCTCTTAAAGTAGTTGAATTAGGTGGAAAAGTAGTTACAATTTCTGGACCTGATGGCTATATTTACGACAAAGAAGGAATTTCTGGAAAGAAAATTGATTATATGTTAGAACTACGTGCTTCTAATCAAGATATCGTTAAACCATATAGTTATGAATTCGGCGCTGAATTTCATGAAAAAAAGAGACCTTGGGAAGTTAAATGCGACATCGCTCTTCCTTGTGCTACTCAGAATGAATTAGGTGGCGATGATGCTAAGAAATTAATTGCTAATGGTTGTATTCTTGTTGCAGAAATTTCTAACATGGGTTGTACTCCAGAGGCTGTTGAAATTTTCCTTAAAAATAAATTGTTATTTGGACCAGGAAAAGCCGTTAATGCTGGTGGTGTTGCTACCTCAGGTCTTGAAATGACACAAAACTCAATGAAAATCAATTGGGGTGCTGCAGAAGTTGACCAAAGATTACATGAAATTATGAAAAATATTCATGCCGCTTGCGTTCAACACGGTAAAAACAAAGAAGGTTATGTTAACTACGTGAAAGGTGCTAATATTGCTGGTTTCTTAAAAGTTGCCAATGCAATGTTAGATCAAGGTATTGTATAATCTTTCTATTGATAATAAAAAAAAGCGGCTCTAAAGAACCGCTTTTTTTTTATTTTTTAAACTATCAATATGATTTGTAATCTAAACATATTAAACCCAAATTACACAATAGGAGACGAAGTCGATCTACTTGCGTTAGTTGGGTTAACTCCGATTTAACAAATCTTTGGTTTTCAATATTCTACTTTTAAAAAGCATTAGATTTGTTTAATCGATTAAGCTAATGCGTAATTTAGGTTAAAGGATTATATTGCCTTAATAATACCAATCAACCTACAATTAAAAATATGATTTATTTCGTCTCGTTAATATATTCCAATCATATCGAAATTAGTCTGTGGTATATAACTAAAGCAAGTTAACTAAATTCAATTCACTCTTTTATTTATCAGTTAGGGATAGCAAATATAAAGGCTCCCTTTTAATTCATATTATCAAATATAACAACAATAAGAAAATATTAAAAGAATACCCCCTACCAAAAAAAAAGGAGAAAATAATTCTCCTTTTTTACTAATTTAATTTTTATTTAGTTTGTACCAATAACTTTAAATTCAGTTCTACGATTTTGTTGTCTGCCTGCTTCAGTGTCGTTTGGAGCTATTGGCATATCAAATCCATATCCTTTATATTCTAATCTGCTTGCATCAATGCCTTTAGAAATAAGATAATCAACTACCGATTTAGCACGGCTTTCTGAAAGTTTCTTATTTAAAGCTGCGCTACCTTTATTGTCGGTATGTCCTGAAATTTCTATACGCATCTTAGGATTGTCTGATAATAACTGATATAGAATGCCTAATTCAGCATAAGATTCTGGACGCAAAGTAGATTTGCCAGTATCGAAAAAAATGTTTCTTAAAACAATAGATTTACCAACTTCAATTTTCTTGAGTAAAATATCATTAATAATTTCCTGATATTGAGCTGCTGTAGGTATATCTTGGTTTTCTGAATAAAACAAGTACCCTTGCGCTTCTACTGCAATACCATAATTTTTACCAGAAGGTAAGGATATTAAATATTCGCCTGTGGTACTATTCGATTCGAAAGTTGCTAGTAGCTCATTTTTAGAATTATCAGTTAATTTAATGATAGCAGCTAATGATTCTCTTGTTTTTTCATCCAATATCTTTCCTTTAAGGATGGTTAACTGCGCTGTATTAACTGTAATCATTTTTTCAATAACGGTTTCACTAACAGGTGCAGTTAAACTAGCTAACAAATTATCTTCATTAGAGGCAATCAAAGGTTTTTCTGGTACTAGGAAAGAAATCATATAAATATCATCATCTCCCATACCATTTGTTTGAGTAGATGAATAATAACCATGTTTTCCACTAGCAGAAACTGTTAAAAAAACATCATTATCTGGAGTATTTATAGGATAGCCAATATTTTCTGGTTCCGACCATTTTCCATCTTCATAAACCGATTTAAAGATATCAAAACCTCCCATAGTGTTGTGCCCTTGAGAGCTAAAATACATTGTCTTACCGTCAGGGTGCATAAATACTCCTTCTTCATCATATTCTGTATTAATAGCAGCACCTAAATTGGTAGGTTCTGACCATTTTCCTTTTGGACCCAATGTACTCGTATAAATATCTTTGCCACCATAACCTCCTAAGCGATCGCTCACAAAGAAAATAGTTGTTCCATTATAGGTGAAAGAAGCACTAGTTTCTTGTGATTCGGTTAAGTTTATAGGTTTGGGAAGTTTTTTAGGTGTTGACCATTTATCACCTTCAAGAGCACTCACATATATATCACCACCTTTATCGCCACGATAGACGAAAAGCTTATGTGCATCGGGAGATAAACCAACCGTTGCATCATGAGATTTTGTATTAATAGGGTCGTCAGCATTTGTGGCAAGGGTCCAGATATTATTTTTTTTATATGAAAAGTAAACATCTTCAAAATACATATTATCAAAAGGGTCTTTGTTGCCACCATAAGTATCAGCACGACGAGAAGTGAAAATCAGGACAGTTTCATCCGCATTCACAATAGGACTGTAATCTGGATAAATTGAATTCACGGTACTACCTAAATTATCAATAGATACTCTAACTGGTTTAGCCACTAAATCTTTCCCTGTTTCACATTCCTTGATTTTCTTTTCAATTGATTTTCGCTCTGTTTCCATATTAAAAGGAGAAAGATTTTGCTGATATTTCTTAAATTCGCTAATAGCCTTGTCAAGGTCGTAGTTTAATTGATAAGCTTCTCCAAGAACCAAATGAATATCAGGAGCAACAGCGGGATTTAATTGAATAGCTTTTTCAAAAAAGGCAATAGATTTGTTTTTTTGAATAGTATAGAGGTAACAAATACCAAGTCTATAATTTAACAACGCATTATTAGGATTGAAGTTATTCGCTTTAGTAAAAGGCTCTAAAGCCAAGAGGTAGTTGCCACCACCAGCTTCAAATAATTTATTTCCTTTTTCTAGCTGCGATTTAGCTTCGCTGAGTTCTGCTTTTCTTCCTGGAAAATAAGCTTTTTCGAACTCTACATTCTGTGCCTTTAACAAATTCATCTGGAATGCCAGAAATATAAAGGCAAATAAATAAATATACTTATAAAAATATTGTTTTTTCATCACAATTTATTATTTACATTCGTTTTTAACATAATTATCTCCACTTTTCACACCGAGTGTATTGGCTTTTTCCCAATCTTTACAGGCACCTTCAGGATCTCTGTTCATTTCTTTTGCTATACCTCTGTTTAAATATGCATACCCATAATCTGGGTTTAGTCTAATAGCTTCATTATAGTCGAGAATGGCTTCTTTATATTTTTTTAATTTAAATTTAGCATTCCCTCTATTGTTAAAAGCAAAAGCGTAGTCGGGTTTAAATTTTAATGATTTATCAAAGTCTTTGATAGCACCTTCGTAATCGCCAAGTTCAATTTTAACAGTACCTCTGTTATTGTATGCAAGGTAAAAAGTAGTATCAAGCTTTATGGCAATGTTATAATCTTCTAAAGCTCCTTTAAAATCGTTGAGTTTTTTTTTAGCACTACCAAGGTTATCATATAAAAATGCAAGGTTTGGATTAAGTTGAGTAGCTTTTTTATAATCTTCAATTGCTCCAGCATAATCTTCTTTTTTTAGTTTAGCACTACCCCTATCGTTGTAAGCATAAGCATAATCAGGCTTTAAATTAATTGCTAAAGTAAAGTCGTTGATTGCAGCGTCGTATTCGCCAAGCTCAAAACTAATGCCACCTCTATAATAGAAGGCTTGTGGATAACTTTTATCATTATCAATGGCTTTTGTATAGTCAGAGAAAGCTCCATTCTTATCATTTAATGCGTATTTGCACTGAGCTCTTCCAAAATATCCCTTAGCAAACGAAGGGTTTAGCTCTATTGCTTTATCAAAATCGAGCATTGCTCCATTAAAATCTTTCTTCTCATATTTTGCAGAGGCTCTATTGAAAAAAGCTTTATCAAAATCAGCTTTTAATTTTATGGCTTCATCAAATTTAAGAATGGCATTGTCATAGTTTTTCTTTTCAAAAAAACTAATTCCATCATTATACAATTGCTGGGCTAATTGATCATTAGTCAGTTGAACCGCAATTTTAATAGTATCTGTTTTGTTTGGTTTTTTGGGTTTTTGAGCATAGCCAAAACTAACAGCCCCAAACAATAGTATTAATGTAATTAAGTAAGAACGCTTCATAGTTTCATATTTTTTAAGTTTATTTCTGTTTTGGATTTTCGGTGCAAGTTATAAAATACTTTGAATTTTTTAAAATTTATTTTTTTAACAATATTTTCTTGAGATATATTTTTTCTTACTTTTACCCGCTGGCTTTCTAAAAACTATTGTAATGAAAAAAATGATTTCTGCAAATGACTTTCAAACCTTACCTTATAGTGAAAAAGAGAAACTTATTCTTGACATAGGAGAAGAGCTTGCTACTAGATTAGACAATATTTATATTATTAAACTTTTTATTTTATTTGATTTTTTTGTGGAAGTAACCTATTTAACTGAAGATAATACAATCAAACAAATAGATGCTATTACAGACAGCTATCTTACCGAAAGCTACTTAACAAATATTGATATTTCAGATCTATTTACAAAAAAATAATTTTGTAAAGACTATACGACTATGAACGATCCTCAAAGCATTTCTATCAAAGATTATACTTACGATTTACCTATTTCAAAAATTGCCCAGTTTCCCTCAGAAAAAAGAGACAACTCAAAATTACTTGTTAGTAATAATGGGATTATTTCAGATACTGTTTTTGGTAGAATAGATGCGTTTATTCCGAATAAAAGTATGGTCATTTTCAATGATACCAAAGTAGTTCAAGCACGTTTACTTTTTAAAAAATCAACTGGTTCATCCATTGAATTATTTTGCCTCGAACCTTATCAATTTATAGGCGATACTTCTCTAGCATTTCAACAAAAGGGAAGTTGTTTTTGGAAATGTTTTGTAGGAAATTTAAAAAAATGGAAAACCGAAACACTCGAAAAAACAATTAACATTAATAAGACAGAAATAATTCTATATGCAAATAAAATAAAACAGGAAGCAGATACCGTTATTGTTCAATTTAATTGGCAACCACAGCATCTTACATTTGCTGAAATACTTGAAAACGTTGGTTTAATTCCATTACCACCATATATAACGCGAAATTTGCTTGAAAATGACAAACAACGATATCAAACTATATATGCAAACTACGATGGTTCAGTTGCTGCTCCAACCGCAGGACTTCATTTTACTGATGAAGTGTTAAATAAGTTATCTAAAAAAAGTATTTCTAAACAATATGTTACTTTGCACGTTGGTGCTGGAACATTTAAACCAGTGAGTTCGCAAACAATGAGAGAACACCAAATGCATGCTGAGAAAATTTTTGTAAACATTACACTCCTTGAAAATCTTCTTCTTAACTTAACCAACAATATTATTTGTGTTGGCACTACCTCGGTTCGAACCATTGAAAGTATTTATTGGTTTGGCGTTAAACTATTAACAGATAAAATTGATTATTTGAATATGAATATTAATCAATGGGAACCTTACCAAACAAACGTAAATAAAGCTTTTACTGCCGAAGAATCTTTAAAAGCCATTATTGATTTGATGAAAAGAAATAAGATGCAAACACTTTCTGGTTATACACAACTGATAATATTGCCCAGCTATAAATTTAGATTTGTTAATGGGATTATCACTAACTTTCATCAACCGCAAAGCACTTTATTGTTATTAATTGCTGCATTTTTAGGCGATTCATGGAAAAGTATTTATAAATACGCATTAGATAATAACTTCCGTTTCTTGAGCTATGGTGATTGCTGTTTTTTCATACAAAACAAAAATCAATCATTGTGAATAATTACGTTTTTATTGTTACTGGCGATGTGGGAGAAGGAAAAACAACATTTGTTACAGAACTTATTAAAATATTAAAACTAAATAGTATTAAAATAGCTGGTTTTATAGCTCCAAGTATCATTGAAAATAATATTAAAAAAGGGTTTTTAATTACCAACATAAAAACGCAATGCTCGAAACTATTGTGTATGAATGAATACGTTAATGGATTTTTTAATATAGGTAAATTTTACTTTAATCCAGAGGGTATAAATATGGGAGTGGAACTTATACAACCTGAAAACATTAAGGAAGACAACTTAGTAGTGATTGACGAAGTTGGTATATTTGAACTTGATAATCTAGTTTGGTCAGAAAGTATCGATAATTTAATTAAAAAAACTTCAAAAAACTTGCTTTTAATTGTTAGAGAGGGTTTACTTGAAAATGTAATTAAGAAATGGCAGATAAAAAACTACACTTTAATTAACGTACGTGCTTCTAATATTGATAACATCGCTTCTTTGATTACAAAACAAATAAAACTATCAATTTTGTAAATAATATTGAAGGCTTCTTAGCAAAATACTCTATTATATTAGGTAATATAGACTATTATATCAAATATTAGCATTATAAACAAGCAAAAGACAGCTAAATACTTCTATGGTTCAATCATAATAAATAAAACAAAAAATAATGTTTTTTTTTAAATTTAATTTTGGAAATTAGAATAGAAGCTATACCTTTGCACTTCCAAAAAATGATTATGTAGCTCAGCTGGTAGAGCATTGCCCTTTTAAGGCAGGGGTCCTGGGTTCGAGTCCCAGCATGATCACTGGAAAAATAAAAAACCCTCTGAATTTAAAAATATTTCAGAGGGTTTACTATTAGGTAACAAACCATTTTAGAATGTTTAATAGAAAAATTGTGTTTTTAATTGATCCTTTCAACCCATGCATCGATTTCCTTGCACAACATATCATGTCATAAGCTATTGATTGTTTGAAAACAATAGGATGAGTGTTTTGTATAATGCATTTGATCAATTAGCTTATTAACACTCAAAAATAAAGTTAATTTTAAAATCTCAATAAAATATATTATTTTCGAACAATAAATATTGTCAAACAAAATACACCTTTTCAATTACATTCATTTACTCAATTTTCTGGAAAATTCGGATAAAGATTGGGGAAAAACACTTTATAATCAGGAACAATTTTCTCTTTTCTAAGGGAGGCTAACTTTTATAAAAGGATAAAAAACAAAAATAACAAATTGATTTACAAGCACTTACACCCATTGAAATATATTTTGTATTTTTATCGGACAATAGTGAAAAATAATATTAAACATTATTTGGCAAAATATTTATTGCTATAAAAGCCTTGCTAAAATAGAAAATACAATTAATTTAATTTAAAAAATTAGTATTTTACGTTTTTTAATCAAATTTTGATTTTTTTTGCAAAGTAAAAAATTTTAAAATATATGCTAAAAAAACTACTTTTTCCCGCTTTCATTTTATTATCATTAACTACATTCTCCCAAAAACAAGATACACTTTATATTCCTCAAATAGAAGGAACTATTCGAGCAAAATATGAATATAATCCAAGCATTGGGAAAAGTCGTTTTGAAGTTCGTAATGCCAGATTTAGTATAAATGGAAAAATTAGTCCAATTACTTTATATAAAGCAGAAATTGATTTATCAGATGAAGGAATTACCAAAATGTTAGATGCTTATGTAAAAATTCTGCCTAAAAAGTGTTGGAATTTCACCATAGGACAACAGAAAGTCCCTTTTAGCACAGATAATTTACGCTCACCTCACCAATTATATTTTGCAAACCGTTCCTTTATAGGCAAACAGCTTACTGCTCTTCGCGATGTTGGAGCTACGCTTGACTTAAAAAACAAAACAAAAATTCCATTCGATTTAATAATTGGTGTTTATAATGGCACTGGATTATATAATCAAAAGTCATGGCGAAAAACTGATGAGTTTAGTCTTGTATCACGATTTGTTTGCAAACCAGCTAAAAATATTAATATTTCACTTAATGCCAACACCATAAAGCCTGTTCAACTAAGAATGAATTTATTTGACGCAGGCTTTTCAACAGATTTAAAAGAATGGCATTTTGAGTCAGAATACCTCTATAAAACCTATAATTGCGATTCAATTTCTGCAACAGAAGGTTTCTTTGCTTTTGCTGCTTATAATATTCAAATCCATAATAAAAAAAACTTAAGCAAAGTTACTCCAGTGTTACGTTACGATATGATGACTGACAATATTTGTTTTGATGATAAAGGGAATATTAGAAACGATATCAAACGCTCAAGACTGACAGGAGGTTTAACTTTTAGTCTTAACAAACCCTTTCTAAATGATATTCGTTTAAATTATGAACAGTACTTTTATAAAATAAATCAAACTAATTCTGATAATAAATTAGTAATTGAATTTGTTGCCAGATTCTAAAAAAGTAATTTTCTAAAATTTACTGTTAAAAAAACGTTTAAGCACCTGAATTACAATAATAAAAAAAATATTTTAATTTTCATTAAGGGTAAAATGAAAATGGAGTGTATTAGTTATGAAATGCAAAAAGAATGAAGTTTAAAATTAAAATTACTTATTCTTTGCTAAAATATAAACTAATTATAAACCTAAAAACCCTAAATCATGAAAAAGTTATTAATGATAATGGCAGTAGCAATAATAACCATTTTTGCAAGCTGCAAAAAACAAGAAGTTTTTAAACAAGAAGACGGAAAAACTTCAGAAGACAACCGTAATGTTCAAGCAGAATGCGACGAAGCAATTAATGATGCCAATAATGTAGTATCATATCACGGTTCGTCTTTTGGCAAATCACCGAACTCAGTTTTAGCAGAATCGAAACTCACTAATGGAGAAGTTTGTGGCGCTTCCATCGATACTTCTTTATTGAAACAAGGCATTATCACACTCAATTTTGATGGAACAACAGTTTGTAATAATAGAAAAAGAGCAGGAAGCATTAGATTAAGTATTCAAGGCTTTACATCCGGAACAAGATGGGAAGAACCAGGAGCTGTATTACAAATTGTTTATAACGATTACAAAGTAACTAGGGCATCAGATGGGAAAAGTATTAAATTTAATGGTATGCTTAATGTTACCAATGTAACAGGCGGAAATTTAATTCTTTTATATCTTGGAATTGCTCCAAATCAGACCAATCTTATTCATAAAGTAGAAGGAAACAATATTCAAATAGTATTTGACGACACAAAAACTGCAACATGGAACATTAACAGGCAAGCAACTTATACCAAAAGTATGAATGGCAATACAGTAGTGTTTACTTGTACTGGAGAGGGAATAGGAACATATAATGGCATCAATAACTTAGAAAACTGGGGAACCACCCGCGAAGGCGATGGTTTTACAAGCCAAGTAAGCGAACCTGTCGTTTGGAATACTACTTGTGGGGCTGGTGCACCTGTAACTGGTAAATTAATTATGAAAATTGACTCTAAAGAATTTGAACTTACCATTACACTTGGTGTTGATATAAATGGAAATCCTGTTACACCTGCCGTTAATGAATGTCCTTATGGTTTAAAAGTATCTTGGAAATGGAAAAACGATACTGGAAGCAAAATCTATCCTTATCAATAAAATTTAACTAAATAAAAAAGCTCACCTAATCAAGGTGGGCTTTTTTATTTTATATAATTATAGTATTTTTGAAACCTAAATAATTGACAATTATGGAAAACTTTATTTCTTACAACCCAACTACCCTTCATTTTGGAAAAGAAGTAACAAACGATATCGCTCAAACCATACTCACTTATGGGAAAAAAGTGCTTTTGGTATATGGCAAAAACGCTATTAAGCAAAATGGATTGTACGATAAAATTTTTAATAAACTAAAAAAAGCCAATATTGAAGTAGTTGAATACAATGGCATTAAACCGAATCCAATTGTTGAAGATGTAGATGCAGCCGCCCATATTGGTAGATTAAACAAGGTCGATGTTATTTTGGCAGTTGGAGGAGGCAGCGTAATTGACACTGCTAAAATTATTTCTATTACCATTCCTGTTACACATTCTTGTTGGGATTTCTACCAAGGTAAAAGCAAACCCCAAAAATCGATTCCTCTGATTACTGTTTTAACACTTGCTGCTACTGGTACAGAAATGAATCCATTTGCAGTAATTCAAAATAACAGCACCAAACAAAAACTTGGTTATGGCAATCCACTTATATTTCCTAAACATTCATACTTAGACCCACAAAATACATTTACTGTTCCTAAACATCAAACCGCTTTTGGTATTGTTGACCTTATAGCCCATTGCCTTGAGTCTTATTTTGGTTTTGGCAAAGCTGATTTATCAGACAAATTTGTAATTTCCATTATCAAAGAAGCTTTAGAAGTAGGTCCTAAATTATTAAATGAGCTTGATAACTATGAATATAGAGCAAGAATCATGTATGCTGCCACATGTGCATTAAATGGATTGTGTGCCAATGGAAGAACTTCAGGCGATTGGGGCGTACATAGCATTGGTCATATTTATTCATTGCTTTATGATATTGCTCATGGAGCTTCGCTTTCAATTGCTTACCCTACCTGGTTGAAATTACAAAAAAAAAAAATACCAGAACGCATTGCAGCATTAGGTTTCGATTTGTTTGGTGTTGCATCTGCCGATGAAACAATACTTGCTTTTGAAAAGTTTTTCAAAACACTCGAATGTCCTCTTACTTTAAAAGAAGCAAACATTAAAGACATTGATAAAAAAGAGATTTTTGATGTTATGAAACTTAATAAAGTGAGTGGCTCAAATCACAAACTAACGGAAGTAGATTATTTAAAAATTATTGATTTAACTTGCTAAAAATTGATGGAAATTACTATTTATACCGATGGTTCGGCAAAAGGAAATCCAGGTAAAGGTGGTTATGGCGTAGTTCTAATCTCTGGCACACACAGAAAAGAGTTATCTCAAGGATATAGACTAACAACCAATAATAGAATGGAACTGTTGAGCGTTATTGTAGCGCTAGAAGCAATAAAAACACCAAATGCAAATGTTACCATCTATTCCGATTCTAAATATGTGGTTGACTCAATAGAAAAAGGTTGGGTTTATAGTTGGCTAAAGAAACAATTCAAAGGAAAGAAAAACCAAGATTTATGGCTCCGTTTTCTTTCTATTTATAAAAACCACAAAGTGAAGTTTATTTGGATAAAAGGGCATAACGAAAATCCAGAAAATGAAGTGTGCGATAGGCTTGCTGTTAAAGCTTCAGACGAATACAATCTTCTGATTGATGAATATTATGAAGCAATGCAAAATAAAGAAGATTTATTGTTATAACTTCATAATATTTATCATTCTTGCGATATCAATACTTTCACACTACTTTGAGCTGATAATTTCAAATTCATTAAATCTACTTTTTCAATTAAATTTACACCAGGTTTTTTGCCCTTTTCGAGAGAGCCAAGTGTATTTTCAAGTTTCAAATAGTTGGCACCATTATAAGTTCCCCATTTTAGAAGAGTATTTAATTCCATTTCAGGCATTTTCAATTGAATTTTTTTAATTTCCTCAAGTATAGAAAGAGATTTATTTGATGCTAAGCTGTCTGTGCCAAGGGTTATATTGTTTTCGTTGTGTTTTAAAAGTTGAAAATTAGGCAATTTGTTCTCAATAAACAAATTTGAACTTGGACAAAAGCACCACCAAAGGTTTTTAAAATAATTCTCTGCAAAAGCAATATCTTCAGCTTCACTCACGGTGTTATGCACCATTAAAATAGGGTTATTGTTGGGTAAAAATTCTGAAACAGAAGCTAATGAATTTAAACCAGTAGGATTAAATGACTTATAATCAACACCTAATAATTGTAATCTTTTAAATATATTACCATTCCTATTTTTAAAAAAATCATTTTCATCTTCATTTTCTTGATGGTGCATACATAGAATTGAATTGTTTTCAATCGCATAAGCCTTGATTTTATTGAATAATTCTTTTGAAACGGCGTATGGAGAATGAGGAACAATAGAAATGTGATCATTAAAATAGTCATTTGCCAGTTTTATCGCATGATTGAAAACATCCTCAGCATTATTTGGATTGGAGCCAAACACTTCAATAAAAGTATGATAATAAATTTTACTATTCTTTTTTATTTCAAAGCTATCCATATTGTTAGACACATCGCCCACCGCAACAATTCCATTTTTTGTCATTTCTATATCAGCAAGAGCAATTGTTTCCTGAATATTTTCATCATTTTTCATCTTTAATCGCTGAACTTCTATAATAAAATTATGAAGTCCTGTATTTTCAAGAATTTTATTTTTAAGATAAGATAACTCCAAATGACAATGGGTATTTACAAATCCTGGACAAATAAATCCTTTGTAAATCTTAACATCTTGAACAGCATAATCTGCAAATTCAGGATTAATAACATCAATAACTTTATTTTGGTCATCTAAAATAAGAATCCCTCTAAAAATAGGAGCTTGATTAATAGGAAACAGATAATCTGAAGATATCTTTTTCATATCTATAATTTTAATGAGCTTCGAGCCAGTTTTCGCCAGTTTTCATTTCTATTTCAATAGGAACTTTCATTTTGATGGCATTTTTCATATTTTTTTCAACGATTAATTTAATAATATCAATCTCTTCCTTAAATACATCAAAAATTAATTCATCATGAACTTGAAGAATCATTTTTGATTTTAATTCTTTCTCTTTTAATTCATCAAAAATACGAATCATTGCAATCTTAATCATATCGGCAGCAGTTCCTTGAACAGGAGCATTAATGGCATTTCTTTCGGCATAACCCCTAACAATAGCATTACTTGAATTAATATCAGACAAATAACGTTTTCTATCCATCATTGTTTCTACATATCCGTTTTCTCTAGCAAATAAAATTGTATTATCCATATATGCTTTAATAGCAGGATATTTATTGAAATATTGGTCAATAATTTCCTTTGCTTCTTTTCGAGGAATTGAAAGCCTTTCGGACAGACCAAAAGCTGAAATGCCATAAATAATACCAAAATTAACCGTTTTGGCATTGCGTCTCATTTCCTTGGTAACTTCATTTAAAGCAACACCATAAACTTTTGCAGCAGTAGCAGTATGAATATCCAATCCATTTATAAAAGCTTCAATCATTGCTTCGTCATTACTGAGTTCTGCAATAATTCTTAGCTCTATTTGCGAATAATCGGCTGATAGCAATACATAATCTTCGGTTCGTGGAACAAAAGATTTTCTAATTTCCCTGCCTTTTTCAGTACGAATAGGTATGTTTTGTAAATTAGGATTGTTAGAGCTTAATCTTCCGGTTGAAGCGACAGCTTGATTATAAGAAGTATGAATTCTATTGGTAATCGGATTAACCATCAATGGCAATGCATCCACATAAGTAGATTTTAATTTAGTCAAAGAACGATAATCCAATATTTTATCTATAATTTCGTGCTTTCCTTTCAGTTTTACCAATACTTCTTCGCCTGTTGAATATTGTTTTGTTTTGGTAACCTTTGCATTTTCTACAATCTTAAGCCTTTCGAATAAAATTTCACCCAATTGTTTAGGAGAAGCAATATTAAAATTTATTCCAGCAAGTTGATATATATCTATTTCTAATTGTTTTATTTCTGATTGTAATTGCTTTGAGTATTCATTTAAAGCAGCAATATCAATTCTAACACCTTCAAACTCCATAGAAGACAGCACGTGTATTAATGGAATTTCAATTTCATTAAAGAGTTTCCTTGTATTTGTTGAATTTAATAGCGGCTCGAATATGTTTTTAAGCTGAAATGTAACATCAGCATCCTCAGCAGCATACTCTTTAACATCATCTATATTTGCAAATCGCATATTTGAATGATTTTTCCCTTTTTTGCCAATCAAAGTTTCTATTGAAACTGGGATGTAGTTAAGATATGTTTCGGAAAGCAAATCCATATTGTGTCGCATATCTGGTTGCAAAAGATAATGAGCTAACATCGTGTCAAATAAATTATTATTAACCATTATTCCATATTTCTTCAATATAGAAATATCGAATTTCAAATTATGACCAATTTTTTCAATAGTTTTATCTTCTAAAATGGTTTTAAATTCATTGATGATGCTTATTGCCTCTTTGTTGTTTTCAGGAATACTAACATAATAAGCTTCTTGAGGTTGAAAAGCAAAAGAAATTCCAACCAGTTCAGCATAAATTAAATCAAGCCCCGTTGTTTCTGTATCAAAGCAAAATGATTTTTGTTTTTTCAATTTATCTATTAACTCAGCTCTTTTAGAAGAGGTATCTATTAAATGATAAGTGTGGGTAATATCTGCAATCGTTTTCCTTGCTTCAAACGGAGGCTCTGCTTCAGGTATTTCATTTGTCTTAGCTCCACCAACTGGTTCACCAAACAAATCCATTTGTATTGAAGGAGATGGTGCTTCGTTAAGCGATAAATCTGTAAAAACTCTTTTAGCAAAATTCCGGAATTCCAATTCATTTAAAAGCTCTCTCAATACTTTTTCGTTGGGTGGTTTCACTTTTAAATTTTCCTCCACAAATTCAATAGGAACATCAAGAATAATGGTTGCTAATTGTTTGGAAAGCATTGCTTGTTGGGCAAATTCTTTCACTTTAAGTTTTACTTTTTCATTCTTAATTTGGTCACTGTTTTCAATTAGATTTTCAATACTATCAAACTCTTCGAGTAGTTTTTTGGCAGTTACTTCGCCTACTCCAGGTATTCCTGGTATATTATCAGAAGCGTCGCCCCATAATCCTAGCATATCAATCACTTGTTCTGGACGTTTGATGCCAAACCGATTGCAAACTTCTTTTACACCCCAAACTTCTGCTTTATCTCCGAACTTGGCAGGTTTATACATAAATATTTTATCTGAAACCAATTGACCAAAATCTTTATCGGGAGTCATCATATAAGTAGTAAAACCCAATTGTTCTGCTTTTTTAGCAAAGGTTCCTATTACATCATCGGCTTCGTAACCATCTAAATAAAGGATAGGAATATTAAATGCTTCAATAAGCCTTTTGATATAAGAAATAGAAGTAATGATATCCTCAGGAGTATCTTCTCTATTGGCTTTATATTGAATAAAACTATCGTGTCTCACAGTTGGAGCCATCGTATCAAAAGCGACCCCAATATGTGTTGGATTTTCTTTTTTTAAAATATCATACAATGCATTTGCAAAACCTACAATAGCCGAAGTATTTAATCCTTTGGAATTGATTCTTGGATTTTTATTAAGCGCATAATAGGCTCTATAAATGAGCGCCATGGCATCTAAGAGAAATAATTTTTTTGGTTCAATCATTCTTAATTTTTTTAAACAATTATTGAAAAACCTAAATCTACCTCATTGGCAGGCAATCCACCTCTGATTCCCCAGTTTTCTATGGGTTGTTCATTAATAACAATAGTAATATCATTGCCATTAATATTTATGGAAGTAGTGATGTTTTTTACAATTTCTGCATAAAGCAATTTTTTGGCTTCCTTGCTTCTTCCTTTAAACATCGTAATTTCTATTATAGTGTAATCATCACTTCTTCCTGTTCGTTCAAAATGGTCGCTCTCCAATTCATACAAACGCTGACGGCGGTCGTTTACAGGTATTTTTAATGCAACCACTAACGCTTGGTGAATTCCATCAAGTAACTTCTTTTTATATTCAATGGTTTTCCCTTTTACAATTTCTACTTTTATCAATGGCATATTTTAAACATTTAATTATTGTTCAAACCTACATATTTTTTTTTAAATTTTTATCAACCTGACATTTTTTAAACACCAAAGAAATTAAATTTAATGATTATTTTCAAACTTGAAACTGATTTATATTAATTTTGTATGTTTTCAATTGAAATATTTATGAAAAAAAACATCAAAGCCTTTATTTTTGCTATTATTCTATTAATTTCCATGTCTTTTTATGCTTGCCATAAAGAAGACAATACCTTTCCCATTTTAAAATTAAACGGAAAGGATACAGTTACAATCAATTTAAACGAAACTTATACAGATGCTGGTGCAACTGCAAGCGATGACATAGACTTAGATCTCACCAAATCAATTTTTGTTAAAAACGAAGTGAATATAAATAAAGTTGGAACTTATAAAGTGTTGTTTTCTGTTTCTGATAAGGCGGGCAATGTTGCACCCACCAAAACAAGAATTGTACATGTAATCAATAATTCAAGCATTTATATTGGTAATTATGCCGCAAATGTCTATATTTATTATCCCAACGAAGATTCAGCAAAGTATAGCACACAATTAATTATTGATTCAACAAAAAATAATAAATTACTTTTTACAAAATTTTCGGATACCCTCACCAAAAAGCCCGATATTTTTGGTATTGTTTCTGGTAGCACTATCGAAATTCCATTGCAAAAAACAACTATTTCTTACCATACCTCTGAATGCACTTTTCAAGGTTATGGAACCATTGATACTTCTGGAATTAATTTAATTTATTTTAAATCTTATAAAAATACGGTTTATTCTTGTAAAGCTAATTTTCTGAAACAAAAAAAATAATTACTAATACCAAGCATGAAACACCTTGTAATCCTAAAATCTATTTTATTAATAATCCCTTTTGTTATATTGTTGTTTCTTTTTCAATGTAAAAAAGATAAACCAGAACCTATTGACCCAAACAACCCTTTCAAACCTACTCCTTATTCGATAACAATTCCTAAATTCTTTCCTACAAAGATTTATATACCTGACGATAACCCTATGACAGTTGAAGGAATAGAATTGGGCAGGTATTTATTTTATGATGGCAGATTATCTGGCAGAACCCATCCCGATTCTTTGATGAGTTGTGCCACCTGCCATAAACAAGAATTTTCTTTTGAATGCGGTTTACCACTTCCTGCCCCACAAGGCATTACAGGCATTTCTACTCCACACGTGATGCTTCCAATGATTAATTTAGTATGGAACCCCAATACTTTATTATGGAATGGTAAGGTTAATAAAATTGAAGACTTGGTTTGGATGAGCGTATTAGCACCTCACGAAATGTATGGTGATACCAATCGCGTTAAATCTCTTTTACAAACCATAAGCATCTATCCGCCTATGTTTAAAAAGGCTTTTGGTTCAGAGGTAATTACTATGGAAAATATTTCTAAAGCAATTGCCCAGTTTATCCGAACGCTTATCTCTTCCGATTCCAAATTTGATAGGTATTTAAGGGGTGAGCTTCAACTAACACCCTCCGAACTTAATGGTTTCGTTTTATTTACTACCGAAGAAGGTGCTGATTGCTTTCATTGCCACGGCAGTTCAGGCAATCCATTATTTACTACCAACCTTTTTTACAACAATGCTTTAGATACTGTTTTTAATGACCCAAGAGACAGATTTTCTATTACTGGAAATGCGATGGATAAAGGAGCATATAGAGCACCTACTTTAAGAAACATCGAATTAACCGGACCTTATATGCGAGATGGTCGCTTTACAACGCTCCAGCAAGTTATTGATTTTTATAGCGAAGGTCTTTTAATTTCTCCTTATGTAAATCCTTTAATGCACAAAATTAATGATGGTGGAGCACAATTAACCAGCAATGAAAAAAACGATTTAATATCATTCCTTAAGACCCTTACAGATACTTCGTTTATCAATAATCCTGCTTTCAAAAAACCTGCTGAATTGGGAAATTAGATATTTATTTTTCTTGTTTTAAATAAATACTAAATAAAATTTCATCATTATTGTTATTTAGAATCATTATAAATTATTATCTTTGCATAGTATTAATTAAATGCTAATTTTGCACTCGATATGAATAATTGTTCATATCGCAAAACAAAAAAAGATACAAATACTAAACACTTGGTAAATATATCAACGAAAATTTTATATAAAACATTAAATTATGAACAATGCAATTTTTAATTTTGAAGAACCTAAAAATGAAAAAATCTTATGTTACAATCCTGGTAGTATAGAAAGAACAGAATTAATAAAAGAGATTGAAAAAATTCATTCATCTGAAATTGAAATACCTTTAATTATTGGAGGTAAAGAAGTCAGAACAGGAAAATTGGGGAAGGTGGTGATGCCCCACGATCATGGGCATGTGCTTGCCACTTATCACTTGGCAACAGAAAAAGAAATAAAGCTGGCAATAGATGCCTCAATAAATGCACATAAAATGTGGTCAAATATCGAATGGACAGTTAGGGCATCTATATTGGTTAAAGCAGCCGAATTAATGTCAACTAAATATAGGTACTTGATTAATGCCAGTACTATGCTTGGACAAAGCAAGAATGCTTATCAGGCAGAGATAGATTCTGCATGCGAAACAATAGATTTTTTGAGATATAATGCCTACTTTGCTTCTAAAATATATTCTGAACAACCAAAATCAGGTTTCAATCAGCTGAATAGAATGGAATTTAGACCTCTCGAAGGTTTTGTTTTTGCAGTAAGCCCTTTTAACTTCACTGCAATTGCATCTAATCTCAATATGTCTCCTGCATTGATGGGTAATACTACTATTTGGAAACCCGCAACCACTGCAATCTTATCTAATTATCACTTAATGAAAATATTTCAGGAAGCTGGTTTACCTGATGGTGTGGTTAATTTTCTACCAGGTAGCGGAGCTCTTATAGGCAATCAAGTGCTTTCCCATAAAGATTTGGGAGGTATTCATTTCACAGGGTCGAATAATACTTTTAATTCTCTTTGGAGAAAAATATCGGAAAATCTTGAAAACTATAAATCATATCCGAGGATTGTCGGCGAAACAGGAGGAAAAGATTTTATTTTTGTTCATCCTTCTGCCAATCCATTGGAAGTAGCAGTAGGAATAATCAGGGGTGCATTCGAATACCAAGGGCAAAAATGTTCTGCAGCATCAAGAGGCTACATTCCAAAATCTCTTTGGAATCAGATAAAGGATTTGCTGATTCAGATGACTAAAGAGATTAAAATGGGCGACCCCAGAGACTTCACTAACTTTGTTAACGCAGTGATTGACGAAAACTCATTTAATTCCATAATGAAATATATTGATTTTACTAAAAATGCTACTGATGCTAAAATTATTGCAGGTGGTAATGGAGATAAGTCAAAAGGTTATTTCGTAGAACCCACCATAATTGAAACGAGTAATCCTTTCTTCAAAACAATGACAGAAGAAATATTTGGTCCTGTGATGACTATATACGTTTATGAGGACAAGGATTATGAAAAAACTTTGCAACTTTGCGATGCTACTTCTCCTTATGCGCTCACTGGTGCCATTTTCTCACAAGACAGGATTGCTGTTGCAGAAGCTTGTAATAAATTAAGATATGCAGCAGGTAATTTTTATATCAACGATAAACCAACTGGTGCCATGGTGGGCATGCAACCTTTTGGTGGAGCCAGAGGATCAGGCACCAATGATAAAGCAGGTGGAAATCTGAACCTTTACAGATGGATTAGCCCAAGAACAATAAAAGAAACTTTTGCACCTGCTACTGATTTCAGGTATCCTTTTATGGATTAAAATTCAATAAACCTTATACGCATTTAAATTAAACAAAAAAAAGCAATTAAAAGAAATGGGAAAAGAAAAGATTAAAAAAATTTTAGAAAAATTTGGTATTAAAGAAATAAATAATGGTGTTTCGACTGGTACAGTTTGGTTCGATACCAAAGGAGACATCACAACCATCACCTCACCAATCGACCATTTTGAAATAGGAAAGGTAAAAAATGCTACTATTGAAGACTATGAAGCAGTAGTAAAAACAGCAGAGGAAGCTTTTAAACTATGGAGAGATTATCCAGCTCCACATCGTGGAGAAATTGTGAGACAAATTAGTATGGCTCTTCGAGAAGCAAAAGAAGATTTGGGCTATTTGGTTTCCTTAGAAATGGGAAAAATTTACCAGGAAGGACTTGGAGAGGTTCAGGAAATGATTGACATTTGCGATTTTGCTGTTGGTCAATCAAGGTTATTGAATGGATTTACAATGCACTCCGAAAGACGCGAGCACAGAATGTATGACCAGTATCATCCTTTAGGAATAATTGGTTTGATAACATCTTTTAATTTCCCAGTTGCAGTGTGGGCATGGAATTCGATGTTGGCTGCCGTCTGTGGTGATGTTATTATCTGGAAACCAAGTTCAAAAACCCCTATTTGTGCCATTGCCACTCAGAATATTATTGCAAAAGTTTTAAAAGACAATCATTTACCTGAAGGCATTTTTAATATGATTGTTGCCAAGTCTTCCGTTTTAGGTGATAATTTTGTAGCTGACGAAAGAATACCTATGTTTTCAGTAACAGGATCAACGAAAGTTGGTAAACATATATCGGGAATAGTTGGTCAACGACTTGGTAAAACAATTATGGAATTAGGTGGCAACAATGCTGTGATTGTTTCAGACGCAGCCGATTTAGATATGGCAATTAATTCTATTGTATTTGGTGCAGTTGGAACTTGCGGACAAAGATGCACCTCAACCAGAAGAGTGATTGTTCAGGAAAAAGTTTATAATGAAGTAAAAAGCAGACTTATCAATGCCTACAAGCAGGTTTCTGATAAAATTGGGAACCCATTGGATGCAAATAACTTGATAGGACCATTAATTGACAAGACCTCAGTTAAAGCTTTTACAAATGCCATTGATGAAGTTCAAAAAGAAGGAGGAAAAATATTGTTTGGCGGAACACTGCTTGAAGGCGAAAAATTCATTTCAGGCAATTATGTAGTTCCTGCATTGGTAGAGGTTGAAAACAATTATAAAATAGTTCAGGCAGAAACCTTTGCCCCTATTTTGTATATGATTAAATACAAAACAATTGAAGATGCGATTGCATTAAATAATGAAGTACCCCAGGGATTATCTTCCTCAATATTTTCTATAAATATTCGCGAAGCAGGTAAATTTTTATCAGAATCTGGTTCTGATTGTGGTATTGCCAATGTTAACTGCGGCACTTCAGGTGCTGAAATTGGTGGAGCATTTGGTGGTGAAAAAGAAACTGGCGGTGGCAGAGAATCTGGCTCCGACTCTTGGAAACAATACATGCGTCGTCAGACCAATTCTATTAACTATAGTTATGAATTGCCTTTGGCACAAGGTATCAAATTTGATTTTTAATATATATTCAAGAATTGTATAAATTCTTTTGCTTGGTAATATCTTCAAGGATTTGCCTCCTTTTTTACCAGTAATCAAAAGTCCTTGCTCCTTCTGGAGTATGGGCTTTTTGTTTATATGAAATAAAAGTTATTGATAGGATTTGCAGTATATAATTATAGTTGTTTACATTATAGCTTGAGGAAAATACCATGAATTCCTAATTCATTGTTACCAATTTAAATAATTTCATTAATTACTTCATTTGGCTTATTTTTTTCTACTTCAATTATCAAAGGTTCTATGATGGTAAATTTTCCTAGTACTCTATAGTGTGGATAATTGCAAACTACTAGAATTAGTAGTTTATTTAAGAGAAATAAATGATTACTGATGGAAAAGGGGAACTATATTTAAAAAAGCATTGTTTAAGAAGGTTTGTTTTTTATTATTGTTAAGATTTTCTATTTTTGTAAAATCAAATAATTAAGGAGGCAAAAGATGAATATTATAGAAATTAAAAGCAAGCACAAGTTATTGAAGGAATTCAATTATAAACTTGCTCCCATTGATAAAGGGTATAATAACCGTACTTTATATATCAATGTGTCCGACAATACTGTAAAAGAAAAACCAGTTACCCAATTTATGAAAGATAAATTTGTTGGTGGCAGAGGGTTTGGACTGAAGTTATTGTGGGATGGCACCAAACCAACTACCAAATGGAACGACCCCGAAAATGAAATTATTATTTCTGGAGGACCTATTTGTGGTATTACTCAATATTCTGGAACAGGCAAAGCCATTGTTGTTTCAATTTCTCCACAAACCGACAGTGTAATCGACAGTAATGTGGGTGGTTTCTTTGGTCCTTTCTCAAAGTTTGCAGGTTTCGATGCCATTGAAATACAAGGCAAAGCAAGCAATGAAATTATCATATACATTAATGGCATTACTGGTAAAGTTGAAATATTTGAAGCACCTCTCGAAGCAGTTGATAGTCACGTGATAGGTGAACAACTAACCGAAATGTTTGCTGATGACGAAAGAGATAAAAAAAATATAGCTGTAGTTTCTGCAGGTACTGCAGCCGAACATTCCCTTATTGGAATGTTAAACTTTACTTTTTATGATATGAAAAGAAAAGTTGTTCGTCTCAAACAAGCAGGTAGAGGTGGTATTGGTACGGTATTTAGAGATAAAAAAATAAAAGCTATTGTTTGTAAAATTGAGGGCGTAAAAGGCAATCTTAATAATGTGGTAAACCTCGAAGCCATTATGGAGAGAGGCAAACGCTTTAACAAAGAAATGAAAGACTTGGACGACAGCCAATGCCAGATGCGCAAAATTGGTACCGCTCACCTTACCAATGTAATGAATTCTTATGATTTGTTTCCTACCCATAACTTCAAATTTGGCAATCACCCCGATGCAGACAAAGTTCATTCCAATGTTTACAAAGAAAGATTTACTCAAAATATTCCTGATGGTTGTTGGATAGGATGCAATATGGCTTGTGCCAAAGGCGTTGATAATTATGAATTAAGGTCGGGTCCTTATAAAAACCAAAAGGTAATTGTGGATGGTCCTGAATACGAAACTGCTTCTTCTTTAGGTTCTAATGCAGGTATTTTTAATCCTGATTTTACTATAGAAGCAAACTTTTATTGCGATACTTATGGTATTTGTACGATAAGTTGGGGAACTATCTTGGGTTTTGTGATGGAATGTTATGAAAATGGCATTCTGAATGAAGAAAGAACTGGCGGTTTAAAACTTAATTTTGGTAACGCCACAGATGCGATGGAATTATTACATCAAGTTGCAAGAGGTGAAGGTTTTGGTTTGATTGCAGGACTAGGTGTTAGAAAAATGAAAGAATTGTTTATAGAAAAAGGATGGGGCGATAAACAATTTCTTACAGATATTGGTATGGAAAACAAAGGACTTGAGTATTCGCAATATGTATCAAAAGAATCTTTAGCACAACAAGGTGGTTATGCAATGACCAACAAAGGACCTCAACACGATGAAGCCTGGTTGATATTTATGGATATGGTTAACAACCAA
>Ga0066650_10000113_pt1 | contig 22543 bp, 17 predicted proteins | sample CryGey092014_all_FD_59539 | JGI IMG/M metagenome (GOLD analysis project Ga0066650, IMG submission 59539) | Groundwater microbial communities from aquifer - Crystal Geyser CG23_combo_of_CG06-09_8/20/14_all | ecosystem: Environmental > Aquatic > Deep subsurface > Groundwater | place: USA: Utah...
ACGAGAATCTATTTTAGATGCAACCCGAAAAGCTATTCTGGCAGGAAAATTTGCTTTAATAGTTCCTGTGATAATATTTACAGAGGGTCTTTGTGTAGCAATAATAAGATGAATGCCTATAGCTCTTGCCAATTGTGCTAATCTGGCAATTGGCAATTCTATTTCTTTTCCTGCTGTCATTATTAAATCTGCAAATTCATCAACTATAAGGACAATATAAGGCAAAAATCTGTGTCCTTCGTTTGGATTTAACCTTCTTGATTTGAATTTAGCATTGTATTCTTTGATATTTCTAACTTGTGCGTTTTTTAATAAATCGTAACGATGATCCATTTCAATACAAAGTGAGTTTAAAGTTCTTACAACTTTACGAGTATCGGTAATTATAGCTTCGTCTGAGTCTGGCAACTTGGCAAGAAAATGTCTTTCAATTTTTGAATAAAGGGTTAATTCAACCTTTTTAGGGTCAACAAGAATAAATTTTACCTGAGATGGATGTTTTTTATGAAGTATCGAAGCAATAATAGCATTTAAACCAACAGATTTACCTTGTCCCGTGGCTCCAGCCATTAATAAGTGTGGCATTTTCGTTAAATCTGCTATAAAACATTCATTAGAAATAGTTTTCCCAAGTGCAATAGGCAATTCAAACGTACTATTAATAAACTTTTCTGATGTTAGTATTGATTTCATTGAAACTATTTCAGGCTTTCTGTTTGGCACTTCAATACCAATAGTTCCTTTGCCGGGAATAGGGGCAATAATTCTAATGCCAAGTGCAGATAAACTAAGTGCAATATCGTCTTCTAAGTTTTTAATTTTGGAAATACGCACCCCTGGCGCTGGAATAATTTCATAAAGTGTAACCGTAGGTCCTATCGTTGCTTTTATTTTATCAATTTGAATTGAGTAATTATTTAGTGTTTCAACTATCCTATTTTTATTGGCTTCTAATTCGTCTTTTTGAACATTTATAGTATTACTGCCATATTCATCTAAAATATCAGTCGAAGGCTTTTCGTAGCTTGATAAATCTAATGTAGGGTCATATTCTCCTTTTTCATTTAAAAGGTTTGATAATGCATCGAATTGTGTATTGGTTTTATCTGGCTCAAGAACTGGAACTTCAGTTTCCTCTTCGTTATTAATTACCGTATTTGTTGGAGTATTGTTAAGATTTTCTATAGTAAATTCAATGTTATCCTTTTTATTATTGATATTTTTATCATTTTCAATTATTTCTTTTTTATTAATACCATTATCAACTACTTCAAAATCAAAGGAAATGTTATCTTTAACATTCTCTTCATTCTCAATAGCTTTGTTTTTAAATTTGTTTGATAATTTGTAATCTTCTATTGCTTCATCATCCTGAGTTTCATCTTCACTTGATTTTTTTCGTAATGCCCATTTAAATGATAAATTATAAACAAGAATAACAAAACCAAGCATTGAAAAAAATAATAATAATGCTGTTCCAATATAACCAACAATTCCTTCTAACCATAAATTAGATTGATAACCAAAAATACCACCTAACAACAATAGATTTTCTGAACGGAAAATGTAAGATAAAAAAATAGATATCCAAATTAAACCAAAAAATGAATATTTATAGGTTCTCCAAACAGGAATAATTGAAACTTTGAGTAAAAGTCTAATTCCTGAAATAAAAAATAATAGAACAAATAAATAGGAAGCTATACCAAACCATTTTTTAATAAATAGATTGGCAATTAATGCGCCTAGTCGTCCCATCCAGTTTTCAACCTTGATTGATGAATTAAACAGCATTTTAAAAAATGAATCATCAAAGTAATTGTAGTCTTGCTTCCAGGTAATCAAATAAGAAGTAAAGGAGAGTAATAAAAATGCAGCAAATAATATCAAAGCCGCACCAATTATTTTACGATACCGCTCGTCTTTGAATGAAGTTGCAAATGTTTTTAATGAAATCGAAGATTTTGAATTGCTTTGATTCTCTTCTTTTTCAGGCTCTTTTTTTAAGCTCTTTTTTTTTAATTGATTTTTTTTTTCAGACATTATTGATTTATCGTTTCAGCCCGCAAATTTACAAAAATCCTTCCTATTATAATTGATACATTTTAGTTTATTAATAAAAAAACCTCATCGCTTTGTTGATGAGGTTTTTTTTAGGTAAAAATAAATTTATTTATTGAATTTTGCCATTCAATAAGCCTTCGATTATGTATTGTTCACTATCAACATTTTTCCGATATCCTTCTAAAGGTCTTTCAAATTGGCTATCCTTTAATTTTTTCTTTTTAATTTTAATAGTTGTAAACTTAATAGGAATTTGATTAGCAAAAATGGTGTATTCAAGCATTAACCCCTTTATATTGTTAAAGTCTTCATCAATGTAAAAGTTTTTATTTCCTAAAGCTTCGGTGTAATAAAAAACAAGTGGAAAAACTAAATCATAATTACCAGTCATTACGTTTAGCGCATTTACAGTTAAAATACCAATTTTACATAAATAACCACTGACCATCCTTGTTGAATCTTGAAATGAAATATTTGGGGTTTGTTTTTTTAATATTTTATCTTCAATTTGTTTGGTTGAAGTTTCGATAAGAAAATTATAATCCTTTCCAACGGATAGCAATTGAAAATACGATTTAGCAGATAAATCAACTATTTTGCTTTGAGAAACAGGAGTGGGTGGAATTTTAGGATCTGTGCTATACATTTGGTATTTAATATCAGATCTCACTTTATTGCCTTTGATGTATAGCGTCATCTCTGTTGGTTTATCAGCAAGTGCAGCTTTATCTTGAATAGTAGGATAAGATATTTGATAGGTAATTGTACCCTCAAAATGCTGGGCATTAACAAAAATAGTTCCGAAAAATGCTATAAGTAATAAAAATCTTTTCATTATTAGTGCTTTTAATTAGTATTTGGGTTTTCCTATTTTAATAAAAAACTAAACAAGGGTTCCTAAAATATTTTATACGTGATATTAGAAATAAAAGTACACAATTTTAAAAAATAAAATGCAAACCTATACAATATTTTTTATTTAAAGAAAAATTAATAACCTAAAATTTTGAGCATTGGCTTATAAGTTTGCTCCTTAGCAAAAAGTTTAGTGAAAATTTCACCATTTTCGTCTAAATCTATTGTAATATGTTTTGGAGCAGGTATAAGACAGTGTTGAATTCCACCATACCCACCAAGCGATTCTTGGTACGCTCCAGTATGAAACAATCCAATATATTGAGGACCATTTTCTGGCAATTTAGGCAAGAAAACAGCATTTGCGTGTGCTTCAGCGTTATAATAATCTTGACTATCGCAGGTTAGTCCACCTAAGTTAACTCTTTGATATTCACTTTCCCAATTGTTAATAGCAAGTAAAATAAACCGTTGATTGATTGCCCATGTATCTGGCAATGTAGTCATAAAAGAACTGTCGATCATATACCAAAGCTCTCTATCATTTTGTTGTTTTTGATCAATAATAGAGTATAAAACAGCACCACTTTCTCCTACAGTATATGAACCAAACTCTGTAAAAATATTTGGTTCAGCAACTACGTTTCTTTCACAAATGTATTTTATTTGAGCAACTATTTCTTCAGCCATGTATTCATATTCATATTCAAATGACATAGAATTTTTTATTGGAAAGCCTCCACCAATATTTAATGAATCTAATTCAGGACATACTTTTTTTAGTTCACAATATATATTAACACATTTTGTTAATTCATTCCAGTAATAAGCAGTGTCTCTAATTCCCGTATTAATAAAAAAGTGGAGCATTTTAAGTTCAAATTTCGGGTTGTCTTTAATGTTTTCTAAATAAAAAGGAATAATATCATTGAATCTTATTCCTAGTCTAGAGGTGTAAAAATCAAATTTAGGTTCTTCTTCTGATGCAATTCTAATAGCTAATTTGCATTTTTTTGATACTGCGGCATTGTAGATAGCGATTTCCGATTTGCTATCTAGAACTGGAATTGTGTTTTCAAAACCTAAATTTATAAGATTGGCAATATTTTCGAGATATTGAGGACGTTTAAACCCATTACAGATAATATACTTATCTTTTTTTATTTTACCATTTTTATATAGTTCTTCGATTATATGTATGTCAAATGCTGATGATGTTTCTAAATGCACATCGTTTTTTAATACTTCTTCTAAAACAAATGAGAAGTGTGAACTCTTTGTACAATAACAATAATTGTATTCTCCATTATAATCGGCTTTTGCAATTGCAACATTAAACATTTTTTTTGCTTTCAAAATTTGTTCGGTTATTCTAGGCAAATAAGATATTTTTAAAGGTGTTCCATATTGCGCAATAATGTTCATTAAAGGTATATTATTAAAATACAATTCGTTATCAATAACTTTAAATTCATCTTGCGGAAAATTAAATGTTTGGTCTATTAAGTCTATATATTTATTCTTCATTTTAAAATGTAATTAAGGTGGATCTATAAAAAATACTATAAGTAAACTACTTGAATTGAAAATATTTTACAAAAGTATCAATTAATATATTTAATCAAAAATAAATTTTGTCTTTTTTTAGTCTTACTTAATAAAAGAATGCTTATTACCCAAATAATTATAAATCACTTTTTTTGTGTACATATTTGATTAAAAATAGCCTTTAATAATAATAACCTACAATCCATTTTTTTTGATTTAATGAATATTTATTACTAAATAATGGGCTAATTTAGTTGTGGCTTTTATATTGGTTGATTTTTTTTATATAAATTCTTTATATGTTTTGTTTTTATATTACCTTTGAATAAATTAAATTTATTAATTAACATAAAAAAGAAACAAATGGAAACATCATTTTATTTTATTATTGCAGGCGTAATATTCATCTTCTTTCTAGGAGTAAGAATAGTGAGACCAACACATAGAGGATTAATTGAAAGACTTGGGAAATACTATCATTTTGCTAACCCTGGTTTTCATTGGATAATCCCTTTTATCGACAGATTGTTTTTGGTAAACATTACCGAGCAAATGGTAAATGCAGAATCACAAGAAATTATTACAAATGATAACCTTAATGCAAGTGTGGATGCACAGGTTTACTTTAAAGTAATAGAATCAGAAGACGGGGTAAAGAGTTCGCAATACTCTGTTAATAATTACAAATGGCAGATTGTTAATCTTGCTCGTACTACATTAAGAAATATAATAGGTACACTAACACTTAAATCTGCAAACAGTGAAAGAGGTAAAATAAATGCTGAATTGCACCATACATTATGCGATGAAACTAGTACTTGGGGGATTACCATTGTACGTACTGAATTAAAAGAAATTGACCCTCCCAAAGATGTACAAGAAACGATGAATAAGGTTGTAAAAGCCGAAAACGAAAAAATTGCTGCAATTGACTTTGCTACTGCAGCTGAAACGTTTGCAGATGGCGAAAAGCGTGCAAAAATAAAAGAAGCAGAAGGTTTTAAACAATCGAAAATATTACATGCTGAAGGTGAAGCAGAAGCTATTAGATTGGTGAATGAAGCTGCTGATAAATTTTTTACTGGAAATGCACAATTATTAAAGAAACTAGAAACTGTTGAAGCTTCCCTTAAATTAAATGCCAAGATTGTTATACCTACTGGAACAGAATTAGTAAATGTGATAGGTGAAATGGCTGGTGTATTGCCATTAAATATTAAAAAAGATAATAGAGAAATTAAAGAAGGTAAATAATTAATAATCCTTTAATATTTCAGATTTTGGGAAAAACCCCTAAAATTTGATTTACTTGATTTAAAAATTTAGATTATGATTAAATAGAAACGCCATCTTAGATTAGGATGGCGTTTCTGCTTTTCTCAATGAGGTATAATAATATGAATCTATTTCATTTTTTTTGGTTTTATCATATTTTCGGGTTGCAAAATAGAATCTAACTCCTCTTTAGAAAGTAGCTTTCTTTCAATCACCAATTGATAAACGCTTCTATTGTTTTCTAAAGCATCTTTAGCAAGAGTGTTGCATATATCATGCCCAAGTGCAGGAGTTAATGCAGTAACTAATCCAATACTATTTTCTACCATTTCACGGCAATGTTTTTCGTTAGCAGTAATTCCACTTATACATTTTGAAGCAAGAGTAGTCATTCCGTTTTTTAGCATTTCAATTGATTCGAAAAGACAATGAACAATAACAGGTTCCATTACATTTAATTGTAATTGTCCAGCTTCGGCAGCAAGTGTTACTGTTAAATCATTACCAATTACTTTAAAAGCAATTTGGTTAACCACTTCTGGTATAACAGGGTTCACTTTGCCAGGCATAATAGATGAGCCAGGTTGCATAGGAGGCAAATTAATTTCGTGAAATCCTGTTCTGGGTCCTGAAGATAATAAACGTAAGTCGTTGCAAATCTTTGATAATTTAACAGCAAGACGTTTAATGGCGGAAGAATACATTATAAAAGCGCCAGTATCTTGGGTTGCTTCAATAAGATTTGCGGCTAAAACAATATTTAAACCAGTAATATCACGTAACTGTGTAACAACTTTATCGCTATAGTCTGGTTCTGAATTAATTCCAGTTCCTATTGCTGTAGCACCCATATTTACTTCTAAGAAAAGTTTGGCATTTTGTTCTAATCTTTCAATTTCTTCAGCAAGTGTAGCGGCATAAGCTTCAAATTCTTGTCCAAGAGTCATAGGAACAGCATCTTGCAATTGAGTACGCCCCATTTTTATTATTTGTTTAAACTCGATGGCTTTGTTTTTAAATGTGTAAATAAGCAACTGCAATACTTCAATTAATTTTTTATTACTATAAATAAGAGCTATTTTAACTGAAGTTGGATATGCGTCATTAGTAGATTGCGATAAGTTTACATGATTATTTGGATGACAATGTTCATATTCGCCTTTTTCGTAACCAAGAATTTCTAATGCCCTATTAGCAATAACTTCATTAGCATTCATATTTGTTGAAGTGCCAGCACCACCTTGTATCATATCTACAACAAAATGAAAATGATATTTACCATTAATAATTTCAGCACAAGCTTGCACAATAGCATCAGTTACAGGTTTTGAAATAAGTTCTAATTCGTAATTTGCTTTAGCAGCAGCCATTTTAACCATCGCAAGCGATTCAATCAATACCGGATAAAAGTTTAATGTTATTCCGCTAATATTAAAGTTTTCGAGTGCTCGCATAGTTTGAACACCATAATAATATTCTTGTGGAACCTCTCTATTTCCAAGTAAATCGTGTTCTATTTTTGTTCTACCCGACTCGTATTGTGCTGCAGAATTAATCATTCTCGAATTTGCTTGACGCATTCTCCTAGAAATTACTTTAGAGACATTAGATAATATTTTAACTGCTATTTTGCCATTTGAGTCAAAAAAATTAATGTTAATAACTAAAGCAGTAGTTTTTAAAACTGCTCTTGCCGATGTAGAGTGTGGCGAATCGTCCATTAATGAACCTTCTCCTAGAAAATCATACTTATTAAAAAAACACAACTGCTTTTCCTCACCAAAAACGGTCTTTTTAAAAAGTTCAACTTCACCATCCTCTATTATAAAAATATTTTTACGAGGATTATTCTCAGAAAACAAAAATTCGCCTGCATCATAAACATGCATAGTTATGTTATCAGAGAGTATTTGCAATTCATCAATGCTTAAACCTTTGAATAGCTCAATTTTCTTGATAAATTCTTTTATTAATGCTTTTTCCATATTAATTATTATTTTTTTGCAAAGATAACTATTTAAGAAAATCTATGGAATTTGATTAATTTTAACATCTAAAAACAAAAATCTTAAAATTATGAAAAGAAACTTTAAAAATTTAATGGTAATAGCAGCGTTTTTATTGATGAATGCTCAATTATCTGGTTGTGGTAAAATGAAAGAAAAAATGAATCTTGATGGGAATTCTAAAACTAATGAAGTCAATTCAGATGTTTCCGTTTATTCTGCACCACCACCTTCCCCTCAAGAATATACTATAAAGGATGAAATGAAGAAAAGCAGTAGTCCTGGCGGAAATACTGGAATGACAAATAATGATGCTGATATTGGTTTCAATACTTCCGATAAAATTGACGATAGCAAAGAAATTATTGAAAAAGTACCTTCAAAAATTATTAAAACTGCAGATATTAAGATTCAAGTAAAAAATTATAATGATAGTCGCAAGAAGATTCTATCATTAGTGAATCAAATTGGAGCTTATGTGCAATCAGAAAATCAGACTAATTATAATGCAAGTATTGATAATATAATGGTAATACGTGTTAAATCAGAAGAATTTGACAATTTGGTTGAAAAATTACTGGAAGAGTCAATTTATGTAGATAGTAAAAAAATAGTTGCAGATGATATTACTGAGGAATTTGTGGATGTTCAAGCTCGTTTAAAATCAAAGAAAGAAACAGAACTCCAATATATAGAGCTATTGAAAAAAGCAAAAACAATTAATGAAATTCTTTATGTTCAGCAATATATAAAGCCGATTCGAGAAGAAATTGAATCATTTGAAGGAAGGTTAAAATATATGAATGACAAAGCATCCTATAGTACCATAAATCTAACTTTTTATGAAAAAATTCCTTATACAATGGCTCCTTCAGTTGAAAACGGATTTTTATATAGAATAGGCAAAGCTTTTTCAGGTGGTTGGAATGTATTACTTTCTTTTTTTATTGGAATTGTAGCATTATGGCCATTATGGCTAATAGGAGGAGCTGTATTATTTACTATTTTGCATTTGGTAAAAAGAAAAAAGAAATAAACAATTACTAAAAATAATTAATTAGTCTTAGCATTCTTTTTATTTGTAATTTCAACATTAAGCAAATTAAGGAATACTAAGGCTTTTCGTTGTTTTTAAAAAATAATTTGCAAATTATCTTTTGTAAATTTGTTAAATATGAAAATTAATTTTACTTTTGCACCCCTATTTAATAGGTAGGTATTTGAAATTGAATTAGAAAAGATATTATTGAATAAAATGGATACATTAACTTATAAAACTGTATCTGCAAGCAAAGAAACTGTTAAGAAAGAATGGTTTATTGTAGATGCAGAGAACGAAATTCTTGGAAGACTTGCTTCTAAAGTTGCACAGGTATTAAGAGGCAAATTAAAGACTAGTTTTACTCCTCATGCAGATTGTGGAGATTACGTAATAGTTATTAATGCTGAAAAAATAAAATTAACTGGCAACAAATTAAATGACAAAGAATATGTTCGCCATACTGGATACCCTGGTGGACAACGCTTTTCAACACCTAAAGAATTAATGGCTAAGAATCCTGCTGTGATTATAGAAAAAGCAGTTAAAGGAATGCTACCTAAAAACAAATTAGCGAGTGCCATCTATAGTAATTTATATGTATATAAAGGAACAGAGCATCCTCATGCTGCTCAACAACCCAAGGAACTTAAATTAAAATCTATTAAATAAAAATATGGAAGTAATCAACACACTTGGAAGAAGGAAAACAGCAGTTGCCCGCATTTATTTTAAAGAGGGAAGTGGTGTAATAACCGTTAATAAAAAAGATTATAAAGTATATTTTCCAACATCGGTTTTACAATATTATGTTACACAGCCATTAGAATTAACCGCATTAATGGGTCAATATGATATTAAAGTAAACCTTGACGGTGGTGGCGTTACTGGTCAAGCACAGGCGTTAAGTTTAGCTATTTCAAGAGCTTTATGCAAAATGAATGCTGAGTTAAGACCAATTTTAAAAGCAAAAGGTTTAATGAGACGCGATCCACGCATGGTTGAACGTAAAAAACCTGGTCAGAAAAAAGCACGTAAGAAATTTCAATTTAGTAAACGATAATATTATTTTTCGGAATATAAAAAATATATGGCAAGAACTACCTATAATGAATTGTTAGAAGCAGGTGTTCATTTTGGACATCTAAAGAGAAAATGGAATCCCAATATGGCTCCTTATATTTTTATGGAACGTAACGGAATACACATTATTGACCTAAATAAAACTGTTGCAAAAATAGATGAAGCTGCAATTGCAATGAAACAAATTGCAAAATCAGGTAAAAAAATTCTTTTTGTTGCAACCAAAAAACAGGCAAAAATAATTGTGTCTGAAATAGTTAGCAAGGCAAATATGCCTTATGTTACGGAAAGATGGCCTGGAGGTATGCTCACCAACTTTGCTACCATAAGAAAAGCAGTCAAAAAGATGGCAACAATTGATAAAATGGTTACCGATGGTACTTTTGACAATATTTCTAAAAAAGAAAAATTGCAAATTCAACGCGAAAGAGCTAAATTAGAAAAAAACTTAGGAAGTATTTCTGATTTAACTAGATTACCAGCTGCAGTATTTGTTGTAGATATATTAAAAGAGCATATTGCTGTTGCAGAAGCTAAAAAATTAAATATACCTACATTTGCAATAGTTGATACCAACTCAAATCCTAATGAAGTAGATTTTCCAATTCCTGCAAATGACGACGCATCTAAGTCTATTTCTGTTGTTGTAAATTTGATGATTCAAGCAATTGAAGAAGGTTTAGCAGAACGCAAATTTGATAAAGACAAACAAGCTGCTGATGAAGAAAGAGAAGTTGAAGAAACAGAAAATGTTAAATCAAAAACTCTTAAAGATGTTGAAGATGATGAAGATGATGCAATTACTGCTAAGAAGAATTTTGATGCAAAAGGGATAACTCCAATTGTAAAAATTAAAATCAAAGCAGAAGACTCAGAAGAAGATATTAATATGAAGAAATCTGGAATATCTAGACCTGCTAATAAAGGGGTAGCTCCTAAAAAAACATTAACAAAGAAACCTTTTAAAAAATAATGTTTTCAAATAAAAGATTAATATAACAATTACAAGAATGGCAAATATAACAGCAACTGAAGTTAATAAATTAAGACAACAAACTGGTGCAGGAATGATGGATTGCAAAAAAGCCCTCGTTGAAAGTAACGGAGATTTTGATAAAGCAATCGATTTTTTAAGAAAAAAAGGACAAAAAGTCGCAAATAATCGTGCAGATAGAGATGCTAATGAAGGAATTATTTTAGCAAAAACAACAGCTGATTTTAAAAAGGCTGTTATTATCATGTTATGTTGCGAAACTGATTTTGTTGCCAAAAATAAAGATTTTATTGATTTAGCAAATAATATTTTAGAACTTTCGCTTTCTAAAAGCCCTAAAAATAATGATGAATTAAAAGCATTATTATTAAATAACAGAACAGTTGAGGAAAATGTAACTGATTTGATTGGAAAAACTGGTGAAAAGATGACTTTAGCTCATTACGAATTCGTAGAAGGAGCTAAAACATTTGCATACAATCATCCTGGTAATCGTTTAGCAAGTATTGTTGCATTTAATAAATCTGATTTTGAATTAGTTGATCAGATAGGTAAGGAAATTGCTATGCAAATAGCTGCAATGGCACCTATTGCTGTTGATAAAAATGATGTTGATGCTAAAACAATCGAAAAAGAAATAGAAATAGGGAAAGAACAAGCTAAACAAGAAGGCAAACCTGAAGCAATGTTAGAAAAAATTGCTCAAGGTAAACTTACCAAGTTCTATAAAGATTTTACCCTTTTAAATCAAGAATTTGTAAGAGACAACAAACTTACAGTTGGTCAATATCTCAAAGGAATTAATAAAGACTTAACGGTTAATGCTTTTAAACGTTTTGTATTGGGAGAATAATTAGTAATTCTATTTCCTGCAAAGCATTTTATTCTAATTATATCAGAAATTAAACTTTAGTTATTAAAATTAAAGTTTAATTTGTTTTATAGATAGTCCCTATTTTTAGGTTAAAACCAAAAAAAATAACTCTTTGCAATTCTTTTAAAGAGAGATTTAAAATAACTATTTTACAGTTTGTTAAAGGTATCTTATGCACTAATCTTCATTGATTAATATATTATTTAGGAAAATTTTATTCTTGTAGAACTAATTTTTGTTTGATTTTTACTGATTTTTATCCCGCTGGATTGTAATATGCTAAAAACAGCGATTTGTTTTCTATTTAAAATCACTTCTATAGGCTATATTTCCATTACTTCTGTTCTTTTTTTTAGAATTGTGAGGGTAAAAAATGCCAAAGTTTTATCAATCGAAATTAAATGAGCTTCATACATTTGGTGTCATTAAGAAAAGTAAATGGTTTGGGGATAGGTTAAAGATTTATTGGGTAATCCATGATATTGTTTATATTGTATAATTAACTTATGATGTATAAAAATATAGTTTTAAGCGTGATACCTTTTATTTTCATTTTTTTTGTTTTAAGAAAATGAACAAAATAAGAATATATTTTTTTTTTTTGCAAAAATTCTTATCTTTAGCATTGATTTTAAATTTATTTAATTTATAATAGAATGGGATATATCAATTTTGACAAGAGCCAGCTTATTAATCTCGAATATTCTTTAAATAAAGAATTGATTCGTTCCAATAGATCAGGTTCTTATGCTAGTACAACAATTATAGGTTGTAATACGCGTAAATATCACGGATTGCTCATAAGCCAACAACCTAACCTCGATGGAGATTATCATGTATTATTATCAAATTTCGATGTTACAGTTATACAAAGAGAGGCTGAATTCAATTTAGGTATTCATAAGTTTCCTGGTTTAGGCGTTTATAATCCTAAAGGTCATAAATACGTTAGAGACTTTGTAACAGAGCCTATTCCTTTGCTTACTTATCAAGTAGGAGGTGTTGTGCTAACAAGAGAAATTTTACTAGCACAAGAAGATGATAGAGTGCTTATTCGTTACACATTGGTTGAAGCGCATTCGCCAACAAGGCTGAGGTTTAAACCTTATATGGCATACCGAAACTATCATACGCTTAGCAAAGCTAATACATATGTAGAAAACAGATACGAGCATATTAAAAATGGAATAAAAACAAGAATGTATAACGGCTATCCATTTCTAAACTTCCAGTATTCTAAGCATATTGAATATACACATGCCCCTAATTGGTATTATAATATTGAATATTTAGAAGAACAGGAAAGAGGTTACGATTATAAAGAAGACCTTTATGTACCTGGTTTTTTTGAAGTTGATATTGAAAAAGGTGAAAGCATTGTGGTATCAATTGGTACAGAGGAAACGAATCCCCTTAAACTTACTAAATTATTTAATAATGAAGTAAAAGAAAGGGTTCCAAGAGATAGTTTTGAAAATTGCTTACGTAACTCAGCAGAACAGTTTATTGTAAAAAAAGGAAAAAAAATTGAAATAATAGCTGGGTTTCCTTGGTTTGGTAGATGGGGACGCGACACATTTATTTCATTACCTGGATTAACATTATCAACCGATAAACCCAAAATATGCAAAGCCGTTATTGATACGATGATTGATGACCTTAATGGTCCTCTTTTCCCTAATATGGGAAGTGGTAACAATGCGGTATTAAATTCAGTAGATGCGCCTTTATGGTTTTTCTGGGCATTGCAGCAATATGCAGAATATACTGGAACTAAAAAGAAAATTTGGAAGGAATATGGCGATAAAATGAAGCTTATACTCAACGGGTATAGAATAGGCACTTCTTTTAACATTAAAATGCTGGAAAACGGATTGATTTATGCTGGTGAACAAGGAAAAGCACTCACTTGGATGGATGCTGTGGTTTTTGGTAAACCCGTTACCCCACGTATTGGAATGTGTGTTGAAATAAATGCTTTATGGTATAATGCTATTATGTTTAGTATTGAAATGGCACATTGTGCGCATGATGAAGATTTTGTTAACCAATGGGAAGATGTTTCTAAAGAAATACCTATCTCTTTTAAGGAAACGTTTTGGAGTAAAGACAAATGTTATCTTGCCGATTATGTATGTGGCGATTATAAAGATTGGTCCATTAGACCAAATCAGATAATAGCAACTTCATTGCCTTATAGTCCAATTAGTGAACCAATTAGGAAGTCAGTTATAGATTTGGTGATGCAGTATCTTGTTACACCTAGAGGTTTAAGAACACTGGCGCCTCAACATCCAGATTATAAAGGAAATTATTATGGAGATCAGCCAACGAGAGACAACGCTTATCATCAAGGAACTGTATGGCCTTGGTTAATGGGGCATTTCGTTGAAGGTTATCTTAGAATTATAGGGAAAAGCGGTTTGTCTTATGTAAAAACACTATACGAAGGTTTTGAATCAGTGATTAAAGAACATGGAATAGGGACTATTTCAGAAATATATGATGGAGATCCACCTCACAAAGCAGGCGGTGCAATTTCGCAAGCTTGGAGTGTTGCTGAATTATTGAGAATAAAAACGTTAATTAACAAATACGATAGGTAAACTAAAATTTCACAAAATAATAACAGATGAAAATATTGATGTTTGGTTGGGAATTTCCACCACATATTACAGGAGGGCTTGGTACTGCTTGCTGGGGAATGACCAAAGGTTTACTGAGGCAAGGAGTAGAAGTTATTTTTATTGTCCCAAAAGCTTATGGAGACGAATATCAAGAAAATGTGCGATTAATCAATGCAAGTGATATTACCATCAACTTTAGAGATGCAATTTATCAGGAATACTGGAATATGATTACGTTTATGGAAATAGGCTCCAACCTTATTCCTTATGTATCTCCCGAAGAGTTTACTAACATTGTTAATCAAACAGAGCATGGTACTATTCAATCAGATGATAGTATTTTTTCATCTCGTTTTGAGTTTTCTGGTAAGTATGGCAAAGATTTGATGCAAGAGGTGTCGCGTTATGCAATGGTAGCAGCAACATTAGCAGCAAGTCAGCAGTTTGATGTTATTCACGCTCACGATTGGCTCACTTATCCTGCTGGTATTGCCGCAAAGAAAATAAGCGGAAAACCATTAGTTGTTCACATGCATGCTACTGAATTTGACCGTTCGGGCGAAAACATTAATCCAAATGTATTTGATATTGAGAAAAAGGGAATGGAAGCAGCAGATAAAGTGATAACTGTTAGCAATTTAACACGGCAAATAGTTATTGATCGTTATGGAATAGAGCCAAATAAAGTAGTAACCGTTTATAATGCCGTAGAACCTATAGAATATGATGATATTTTAAAAAATGAACAGAAATTTGTAAAAGAGAAAATTGTTACTTTTTTGGGGAGGGTTACTTTTCAGAAAGGACCTGATTATTTTGTTGAAGCTGCATATAAAGTTTTACAAAAGGATAGTAATGTTCGTTTTGTAATGGCAGGTCAAGGTGATATGCTTTATAGAATGATTAAACGGGTTGCACAATTGAAAATTGCCACAAAGTTTCACTTTACAGGATTCTTAAAAGGAGATGATGTAGATAAAATGTTTGCAATGAGTGATGTGTATGTGATGCCTTCTGTTTCGGAACCTTTTGGTATTTCACCTCTCGAAGCTATACGTTCTAATGTTCCCGTAATAATTTCTAAACAATCTGGCGTTGCTGAAGTTCTAAGACACGCTCTAAAAGTAGATTTTTGGGATATTGATGCTATAGCGGATGCAATATATGGGCTTTTACATTATAATGCACTCTCTCGTATGTTTGTCCGCTTTGGAAAAGAGGAAGTGGATAATATGAAATGGGAAAATGCAGCCTATAAAATTAAAGAAGTTTATTTATCTTTATTGAAATAATTATTAACCAATAATACCATACAAAATGAGATCAATCTGTTTTTATTTTCAAGTACACCAACCGTTTCGTTTAAGAACTTATCGTTTTTTTGATATAGGCTCAAACCATCATTATTTTGATGATTATGCAAACAGAACTATACTACGCAAAGTCGCTGACAAATGCTACTTGCCAACAAATCAAACAATGCTTGACCTTATAAATGAATATGGCTCTGCATTTAAAATTAGTTATTCTCTTTCTGGTACTGTAATTGATCAGTTTGAAATGTATGCACCTGACGTTTTAGATAGCTTTATACGTTTAGCTGATACTGGTTGTGTTGAATTTATTGCTGAAACTTATGCACACTCTCTTTCTGCGCTTAAGAGTAAAGAAGAATTTACAAGTCAAGTGAATGCACAAGTTAAAAAGATTCAGCATCATTTTGGTCAAACTCCTAAAACATTTAGAAATACTGAGTTAATATATTCGGATGGAATAGGCTCAATGGTTGCTGATATGGGTTTTAAGACGATGATAACCGAAGGCGCCAAGCATGTGTTGGGGTGGAAGAGTCCAAACTTTATGTATTGCAATGCCATTAATCCCAAATTGAAATTATTACTTAAAAATTTCCAGCTAAGTGATGATATTGCTTTTCGATTTTCTCAACGTTCTTGGAGCGAATGGCCTCTTACAACTGAAAAATATGTAAATTGGCTAAATCAGGTTGATTCAAAGCAGGAGGTCATTAATTTATTTATGGATTATGAAACTTTCGGTGAACATCAGTGGGCTGATAGTGGTATATTTGAATTTCTAAGAGCTTTACCTCAAAGAGTATACACAAATTCTAATTACAGCTTTAAAACGCCCTCTGAAGTATCTGAATTGCTTCAACCTGTTTCACCTATTCAAGTTCCTACTCCAATTTCGTGGGCTGACGAAGAGCGTGATTTAACGGCATGGTTAGGCAATGAGCTTCAGGATGAAGCTTTCTATCGTTTATATGAATTTGAAGAGAAAGTTAAATGCTGTAAAGATGAACAGATTCTTAAAGATTGGAAATATCTTCAAACCAGCGACCATTTTTATTATATGTGCACCAAATGGTTTTCTGACGGGGATGTTCATAAATACTTTAATCCGTATAATACTCCTTATGAGGCTTTTATTAATTATATGAATGCACTCTCTGATTTTATTATAAGAATTGAAGATGCTTGCAAACCAGCCTCTGTTATTCCTCAAAATTTCAATAAAGAGGTTGAGCAAAAGACTATTTCAACTGAAAATAAATTAGTCGTTCCTAAAAAGAAACCAATACCTGTTAGGAAAAATGCAACTATTTCTAAACTTTCTCCCAAAAGACCCTTGAAGGCAGAGAAGAAAGTTTTAATAAAGGAAAACCAAATAGTGAGAAAAAAGTCTGAGCCCATTGTAAAGGCTAAAAAACCAATTAATAAGGCTAAGATTGGAAACACTGTAACTGATAACAAGGCAACCATTGATAAGATTGATAAATTAGCCTTAAAACCATTGAAAACAATTCAAAAACCAAGTATTAAAACTAAAAAACCTTTAGTTAGCAAGACTAAGACAATTGCAAAAGCAAAAAAGCCAGTTTCTAAAGTTAAATCTGACGAAGTTGCAGTTGATAACCTAACTAAAGATAATAGTATTAAAAAGGTAAAAGTTAAATCAAATCCTTTAAAAACAGTAAATAATATTGAGGCAAAAACTAAAAAACCCTTAATTAGAAAGCCTAAAACTGTTTTAAAAGCAAATACTGCAACAAAAAAAGAAAAAACAGTGAAAGTTATTGCTAAACCAATCAAGGTTAATAAAAATATTGGTGAAAAAGCAGAAATTGCTACTGCCAAAAAGAAAACAAAAAAAGCAAAAAAGCAGAAAATTATTAAAGAAAAGAAAGAAAAATAATTTTTTTAACTAATCCATTTTTTATTTTCCAAAACGGGGATGGTAATCAATAATATTTTGTCTGATAAATTCTCTGTTTAGGTGCGTATATATTTCAGTGGTCGTTATTGACTCATGCCCAAGCATTTCTTGTACGGCACGCAAATCGGCTCCTCCTTCAATTAAATGTGTTGCAAATGAATGCCTGAATGTATGTGGGCTTATTTTCTTTTTTAAACCAATTTTAGCAGCTAATTCCTTGATAATAATAAAAATCATTACTCGTGATAATTTATTTCCACGCTTATTTAAGAAAATATAATCTTCACATCCTTTTTTAATAGAAATATGAACCCTACAATTATCCTTATATAATTTTATTTGTTTTAAAGCAATGCTTCCAATAGGTACTAATCTTTCTTTATCACCTTTACCAATAATTTTAAGAAAGCCTACATCTTCAAATATATTTGAAATTTTAAGGTTTATCAATTCTGAAACGCGTAATCCTGAACTATAAATGGTCTCAAGCATAGCTTTATTTCGTTGACCTTCAGGTTTGCTTAAATCAATGGCATCAATCAATTGGTTTATTTCTTCAACAGAGAGAACATCTGGTAGTTTTCTACTTATTCTTGGCGATTCGAGCAACTCTGATGGATTAGTTTTTACAATATCTTCCATCAGCAAGTATTTGTAAAAAGCTTTAATTCCTGATATAATTCTTGATTGTGTTCTAGGATTAACACCAAGTTCGTTTACCCATTTTATAAAGTTTTGCAGGTGATGCAAATCAATTTCGCTAGGCTGGACTTCACTTTTAGTAAATTCAAGAAATTGAACTAGTTTATCGACGTCATGCAGATAAGCTTCAATAGAGTTATCGGAAAGCGATTTTTCTAATTTTAAATAAGAGTGAAAACCTTGAATATAACTTTGCCACAGCATTTATGCAACTATTTAAAATAAACCAGAAATATTGCCATTTTCATCAATATCAATATTTTCGGCAGCAGGGGTTTCGGGCAAACCTGGCATACGCATAATTTCACCAGTAATTGGAATAATAAAACCAGCTCCTGAAGCAATTTCAATTTCCCTAACTGTAACTACAAAATCTTTGGGTCTGCCCAATAGTTCTGGGTTATCTGATAATGACTTTTGGGTTTTAGCAATACATACGGGCAATTTATCTAAGCCTAAACTATAAACTCTTTTAAGGTCGGCTTTTGCTTTGGAAGTATAATCAATAGCTTCGGCACCATATATTTTTTTTGCAATAGTTTCAATTTTCTTTTCAACAGACCACTCCCAATCGTACATTGGTTTGTATTTAAATTGGCAACTTTCAACTACAGCTGATACTATTTCTGCCAATTTTCTTGCACCTTCGCCACCTTCACCCCATACATTTGCCACTGCAGAGTGCATACCCATTTCTTTGCATTTTTGACGGATGATATTTATTTCTTCATCGGTATCAGTAGCAAATTTATTGATTGCTATTACTGCACATACATTGAATTGTTTGATGTTTTCAATATGTTTTTCTAAGTTTGCCAAACCCTTCTTGAGTGCTTCGGTATTTGGAGTTTTAAGTTCTTTTAAATTAACACCTCCGTGATATTTCAATGCTCTAACAGTTGCTACCAAAACCACAGCCTTAGGAGATAAACCTGAATAACCACATTTTATATCAAAAAACTTTTCAGCACCCAAATCAAACCCAAAACCTGCTTCAGTAACCACATAATTTGAATGAGTAAGCCCCATTCTTGTAGCTATTACAGAATTTGTTCCTTGTGCAATATTTGCAAATGGACCACCATGAATAATGGCAGGTGTTCCTTCAATTGTTTGTACCAAATTTGGCAAAATAGCATCTTTTAAAAGTGCTGCCATTGAACCATTTGCTTTTAAATCGCGAGCAAAAATTGGTTTTTTATCGAAGGTATAGCCAACAAAAATATTGCCGAGTTTTTCTTTAAGGTCTTTTAAATCATTTGCTAAACATAAAGTAGCCATTACTTCAGAGGCGGCAGTAATATCAAAACCTGTTTCACGAGGAATACCTGAGGTTTTGCCACCTAAACCCACAATAATCTTACGTATTGAACGATCGTTCATATCCATCACTCTTTTCCAAGTTACGGTACGTGGGTCAAGTCCAATATTATTGTTTTTGTTTTGGATATTATTATCAATGAGTGCTGCTAATAAGTTGTGAGCCTTTTCAATGGCTGAAAAGTCGCCAGTAAAATGCAAGTTAATGTCTTCCATTGGTAAAACTTGCGAATAACCTCCGCCGGTTGCTCCACCTTTGATGCCAAATACAGGACCAAGCGATGGTTCTCGCAATACTACAATGGTTTTCTTTCCAATTTTATTTAAACCTTGGGCTAAACCAATAGACATTGTTGTTTTTCCTTCCCCAGCTGGAGTGGGCGATATGGCAGAAACTAAAATTAAGTTGTTTTTTTTAACTTTTTCTTTGTCAATTAGCGATAATGGCAGCTTTGCAATGTATTTACCATACAATTTTAAATCATCTTGTTGTATGCCAATTTGTGATGCAATGGCAGTTATAGGTTGCATTTTAGCTTCCTTTGCGATTTCTATATCTGATTTCATGGGCATTTTATTATTTTTTACTTTAGTGTTATTAGAATAACCTATGTCAATAAAATTTAAAAAGCAAAAAACCAAATAAGGTCAGAGATGTAGAATATGAAAGCTATTTTATCTTAGGAAGATTAATCATCTCTTTGATAATGAAACCGTTTTTATATTCTTTGGATATCAAGTCTTGAAATCGCTCTGCATCGAGTCTTGTTCTAAAATCACCAACTTTAACTTTATAGTTTGGTTCTTGATAAACAATGTAAGCCTCTACATCTGGATATTCAGCCATTAACTGTGATTTTATACTATATGCTTTGCTTTTTGAATTGTTGCCAGAGTCAAAGAAAACATTAATACGGTAACCTATAATACCAGATTGATTTTTATTAAATGATTTATGCTCTTGAAGAAGTTTGTTAATATTTTCGTTTTGAATTATACTTATTTTGCTTGATGTTTGAGAAAAAACAATATAACTATTAAATAGGAAGAATAATATGATTGATGTTTTAACTGATATCTTCATTTTTACAAGGCTACACCTGTCCATGAGTTATATATATCTTTTGGTTGAATTGTTAATACTGGAATTGTAGAATGGTTGACTGTTTCTTGGGCAAATCTGCCTAATATAAAACTAAGAGGCGAAGATTCTTGTTCTGTCATAATTGCGATTAAATCTGCTCCAATTTTTTCAGCATATTCAATGGTTTTAATTGGGTTTTTATCGCCTTTCAATGATTCAATAGTATATTTTATGTTGTTTTTTTTAAGTTGTTCGGCAATTTGGTTAGTATAGCTTTCAACTTTTACCAAAGACTCTTTATTTTCCGAATGATACAAAGATAGTAAGTGAATTTCTGAATCTAGAGCCTTTGCAAGTTCAGCTGTAAATGGAACTTTTTGTCTAGTTTCAATTGAATCATCAATAGGTAGGACAATTTTCTTAATGGTGGTTCTTACATTGAAGCTGTTTCGTATGGTAATAACAGGGCAATCTGATGCTGATACAATCTTATTAGCATTGCTGCCAATCCAATATTTTTCAAAGCCAGAAACTCCGTGAGTTCCACTAACAATTAAGCCAGCTTCCGAATATTTTGCAAGATTTATGATTTCTTTATATACCTTTCCTGCTAATACTTTAAAACTTAGCTTTCCTTTTAGTTTGTTTTTATAATCATAAACTAAACCTTCAAATCGCTTTTTTGCTTCTTCAATAATTGTTTGGTCAACAGAATATAGAGATTCGTTGCTACTTGGCTTTTTAACCCATGCCATTATGATGTTTGCACTGGTTTTATTAGCAATTGTTATTGCGTATTTTAATGCGTTAAGGAATCCTTTTGAAAAATCAATGGCTACAATTATTTCTTTCATGTGTATAATTTTTAAATTTTTGCTTTAATGGCACATGTATTACCTAATAAATAGTAATTTTTTAAACATTTTGATTCTTAATTACAATAAAGCAAATCAAGAATTTTAAAATTTTTTACTAAATTATGAAAATTATCAATACCTTTCGATAAGGTTTGTAAATTTTTTAAAATACAAATGTACCAATTATTAAATCACCGTAAATTAAATCCTTATACTTTAAAATATTTTTATACTTTTGTCAACAGCTATATATCAAAACCCTAATTAAGTAAGGTAATGAACACAAATATTGATCCTGATTCCGAAAATCTTACGCCTGCGGAAAAAGAATACGAGAGAGCATTACGACCTGATGATTTTGACAGTTTTACTGGTCAAGAACAAATTGTAGAAAACTTAAAAGTATTTGTGGAAGCTGCAAAAAGACGAGAGGAGGCTTTAGATCACGTATTGTTGCACGGTCCTCCTGGATTAGGCAAAACTACTTTGGCTCATATTATTGCCAATGAAATGGGAGTTGGGATAAAAATAACTTCTGGACCTGTATTAGAAAAACCTGGTGATTTGGCAGGATTGCTTACCAATTTAGAAAAAAATGATATTTTATTTATTGATGAAATTCACCGCTTAAGCAACGTTGTTGAAGAGTATCTCTACTCTGCGATGGAAGATTATAAAATTGATTTAATGATTGAAACAGGACCTAATGCAAGAAGTGTGCAGCTTACACTCAGTCCATTTACATTAATAGGAGCAACTACACGTTCTGGATTGCTTACTTCACCTCTTAGAGCTAGGTTTGGAATAAATTCGAGATTGTCTTATTATGATTCTAAACTTTTAAATAAAATTGTGAAGCGCTCTGCTGGTATTATGAAAGTTTCTTTAACAACAGAGGCGTCTAACGAAATTGCTCGTCGTAGTAGAGGAACCCCTCGTATTGCAAATGCATTATTGAGACGTATCAGAGATTTTGCT
>Ga0066650_10000121_pt1 | contig 22102 bp, 21 predicted proteins | sample CryGey092014_all_FD_59539 | JGI IMG/M metagenome (GOLD analysis project Ga0066650, IMG submission 59539) | Groundwater microbial communities from aquifer - Crystal Geyser CG23_combo_of_CG06-09_8/20/14_all | ecosystem: Environmental > Aquatic > Deep subsurface > Groundwater | place: USA: Utah...
GGCAAAAATTGGGGGAGTTTGAGGGGGAAAATTTTTGCCCGCCTGCTCACCGCGCCGAAGTCGCGGCAGGGGTGGAAAGCGGCTCCGCTCTCTTGCTCCGTCAAGAGAAGCAAAACAAAGCATTTTTCAATTCCTTTTAGAAGAAAAAGGGTCGCACGCCAAAATTGAAAAAAGAGAAAAATGTTTTGTTTTGCGCCCCGCCTCTGGCGGAGGTGGAGCCGCGGGGCGGGTCAATTCCGCTCAAAGTAGGTTCGGATTTGGTCAAATAAACGCACCAGAAAGTCAAATTTCGTTGGTTCCTCTCGTGGAGTTTATCCCGCTTACTGCGGGACTTGGTGACTAAATTGTAGGGAATTTTTTATTAAATTTCTCTTAGTCGGGAGAAATTACTCTATAACTTAAAATTTAAAAAAGCCAAAATTATGCAAAATCTTAAAAACAAAGTGGCACTTATAACCGGTGCAAGGCAGGGTATGGGAAAATCTCACGCTATTGCTTTGACTAAACAAGGAGCAAAAGTTATTGTTACTGATATTAATCAAGATGACTGCCAAAAAGTTGTTGATGAAATTAAAAACTTTGGTGGTGAAGCGATGGCCCTCAAACTGGATGTTTCAAATAAATCAGAGGTTGATTCGGCTGTAGCTGAAACCGTTCAAAAATTCGGACAGCTTGATATTTTAATAAACAATGCCGGAATAGCTCAATTCAAGCCATTTTTGGAATTATCAGAAGAAGATTGGGATAGGACAATTGACATTAACCTTAAAGGAGAGTTTTTATGCGCCCAAGCTGCAGCAAAAATTATGAAAGAACGGAAAAAGGGAGCAATAGTTAATATCGCTTCTGTGGCTATGGGTCAACAAGGAATTGGTATGCCAAATATTGCTCATTACTGTGCTTCTAAAGGAGGTATAGCTGCAATGACTGAAGCTTTAGCCACGGAATTAGCCCCTTTTAATATTCGTGTTAACGCCATTGCTCCGGGAATGATAGAAACTCCGATGATTGATGTAGTTAAAAAAGATCCAAAAATGATAGGGGCGATGCTCCAAAGAATACCTCTTAAAAGAGTCGGCCGGCCAGAAGAAGTTTCAGAACTGGTTGTTTTTCTTGCTTCAGATTCTTCAAGCTATATAACTGGAGCAATTGTAGTTATTGACGGTGGGTGGTTAGCAACCTAAATCTCTTGTTATGCTTTTCCTTATTTCATCTTGTTTTATTTTTAAAGAGTTTAAAAAGAATTTGTCGCCAAAGACAAACTTGAAATCGTCAGCAGTGCGGCTCCGCCGCATTTTCAGAATTTCGCGGGGGCTTTCCTCGTTGCCTGCGGTGGCGAAATGCGTTCGAACTAATTCAAGAATACAGTACAAGGTGTTCGTATAACAAAAAAGTCCTGCTTTTCGGGATTTTTGTGGATAACTTGTTAATTGTTATTATTTGTTATCAAATTTTGCTTAGGCAGTTTGAGTTTGAGTTTAGCATCGGGCTTTTCTATGGTCGCACCTATTTTTTATTTCTTTGTAATTTTCACTAATCTCTTATAAACTTGTCAGAGATTTTTGTGAATTTTTTGGGATTTGTGGTGGTGGACTAGAATATATTATAATTCAAAATAGTACCTCAAGCAAGTAAGATTTCTCTTTGTAATTTTAGAGATTACCCATGTTTTTACATAGTAATTAGGGTAGTATGATAAGTTTATTTGTTATTTATGAGAAGACTACAAGAAGAGATTGCTCAATTATTTGTTAAAGAAAAAATAGTAAAGATCTCAATTGATCCACCGTTTGTTGGAAAAAGTGGAATCAAATCCCCGATTTATTGTTATACTGGGATTTTGATTTCTCGTTTCTCTGTAAGGAAGAAAATAGTTGAAGGTTTTTTAAAAATTATACAGGAAAACAATCTGCAATTTGATGTAATTGCGGCGGTTGCCACAGGCGGAGTTACTTGGGGAGCAATTTTAGCTGAAAGACTGGAAAAACCTTTTTGTTATATCCGGCAAAAGCCTAAAGGATACGGAGGTAAAAAACAGATTGAAGGTAATATTACAAAGAGATCAAAAGTGTTAGTAGTTGAAGATTTGTTATCAACTGCAGGAAGTGCTGTTAGAGCCACTGAAGCAATTCGTCAAGAGTATAAAGTAAATGTAGTTGGAATCATTACTATTTTCACTTATGACTTTTCCATCACTAAAAACAATCTTAGAAAAGCTAAGGTTAAATGGTGGGCTCTAACTAACCTTCTAGCTCTTATTAGGGAAATGGATCTTTCAAAACAAGAAAAGAGAGTAATTTTAGATTATGCAGATAGTCCGAAAAAATGGTGGAATAGAAATTTTTGTATTAAATAAGGCTAAAAGGCAATACAACATCTGCCATCTTTTTCAAACCAAGTGAGAATGTATTTTGTTGGAAAATCCTGTTTGAAAAAAACTAAGTAAATTGATATTATTTTCAGAGAAACAGAATAAGGATATTCGTTTTATTTTTATAAATAATTATTTTTTAATATTTTAAAACCATGGTTATTTCTGCAAAAACAATTCTTGAGCTTAACAAAAAGTACAATTTGATTGAAGATCTTTCCGAGCGAGAACTAGATCCTGAAGGAGTAGGAATAGATGTAAGAGTGGGAGAAGTTTATAGATTAAAAGGAAAAGGATATCTGGGAGTATCTGATAGGAAAACTCCTGAGGTTAAAAAGATTGCTGATATAAAAAAAGGAGATAAGAAAGTAATACTTAAGCCAGGGGATTTTGTCTTAGTAAAAATAATCGAGAAAGTGAATATTCCTTCCAAGAAAATTGCAATCGAAAAAGGTAGAGATCCAGTTTTCATTATGCCAGATGTATACCCTAGAGGTACTTTACAGAGATGCGGAATATATTTTAAAGGAACTAAAACAGACCCAGGATATAAAGGAGAATTGATATTTGCTTTAGCCAATGTTGGAGGTTTTCCTTTTGAGCTTGAATTAGGCGCAAGAATTGCCAATCTAGTTTTCCATGAAGTAGTAGGAGATTTGAGTAGAGCATATCAAGGCCAATGGAAGGGAGGTAGAGTAACTACCAAAGGGGTCGAAGTACAAGTTTAATTCGTTAACTGATAATAAAACATATGTTTCTTTCAGATATTGATATAAAAAAAGCTGTAGAAAATAGAGATATTATTATTAGAGATTTTGATGTAAAAAGATTACAACCAGCAAGCTATGATATTCTTTTGGGAAACGAATTTATAATTACTGATAGCTGTTTTACTCACACTATTGATCCAGCAAGAAAAATTATGGCCAAAACTAGAAAAATTATAGTGCAAGATAACGAGATGTTTGTGCTACATCCTAGAATTAGTATTCTGGGAAGCTCTTGGGATTTTTTCGGATCAAATAAATATTTAATACAAATATCTGGAAAAAGTAGTTTAGCCCGTGCCGGTTTAATTGTACATAATACTGCGGGTATAGTGAATCCAGGACACTTTTTAAATATAACCTTGGAGCTTTGTAATCTAAATTGTGTACCAATTATTTTAAGACCTAAAATGGAAATCGCTCAACTGCTCTTTTCTCAACTTTCCAGCTTCCCCGAAAGACTTTATGAAAAAAATGGAAAATATAATTATAAAAACAATAAAAACAAAGGAACAGTGCAAGCGGTATTTTAGTAAGAACGTAGGACGTTCTAAAGAACGTAAAATGTTCCGAAGAACGTATAAAACGTTCTAAAGAAAAAGATTCTTATGTAAACCATGGAATAATTAAAAATTCATGCAAACAACAGAAGATTTGAAAATCACATTCTTAGGAGTAAACCCTGTAATAAAAGATGAGACAGGAGATCTAAATCCCGAAACTATCTGTGCCTTGGGTGCACTTTTAACATCCAAAGGAAAGTCAGTACAAGATCTTAAAAAAGAAGTAGATGAAAAAGGACAGGATTTGGGTAAGAAAGTTAAAATCATTCTAGAGAAATCATCTCTCAAAGGACATGCTTCAATAGCGACAACTCCAGTTTTTTCTTTTTCATATGAAGCATCAAAATTTTTGGATTCTTCCTTGACAGGAATAGTATTTGCATCAGCTTTAATGCATTCAGGAAGACGGGCAGGAGTTACTAATGAAGATGTTGTTATTCCTGTGTCTTTAGAAAAAAATAAAAAATCAAGAGAAATCTACCTTGACGCTTCAAAAAGAAACATAGATTTATTTAACAAATTACTAGTTAGTAATGTAGAACAAGATCAGGCATCTAAAATTCTACATTATGGTCTATATGGAACAGGAATAATCTCCTATAGTGTAGAATCTTTAAATTCTTTAAAAAGAGAATATGAGAGAGAAAAATATTGGATGCCGGAAGAGATAGAATTCCTTCTTAAGATAATAGAAAGAAAGATGCAGAAAACGGGGATAGGTTATCTATTTAGAACGAGACAAGTTGCGCCAAGAAATACTTATCCTTATCCAAACATATTTAAAGATCCTACAAAGGTAAATCTTGCTCGGGAATTGGCAGAGAAATATTTACATAATAAAGAATCGAAAGTTATTTCTATTAATAGTCTTGCTACAGATGGACTTAAAAAAAGAATGGACAATCTTAAAGAAAAGCTAGAAAGAATATACGAAGATAAAAAAATACTTTTGTCAAAGTGGTATAATTTGCTAGAAGAAAGGGCATCAATTACCAGGGATTATCAAAACGCGCTTGATGTAAAAGTCTTATCAAGAGAAAGCTGGCGCGTATGGGGAGAGAAAAAACGACACAGAACAGTACAAATGGGAGTAGATTCTATATATTACAGCATAGAGCGTGCATATAATATTTGGAAAGGATATAAAGAAAACATTGAAAAAAATTCACTGGTAGGAGATCAAATCGCAAAGCTTGATAACTTTTTCGCTATCCCTGAACAAATAAGGGCTAATAAAAAATTGCTAGGAGAATATCTATCTTGTGCTTGGAATTCTCTTTGCGTTTATAAAAAACTTGTAGAAAGTGGTATTCCAGAAAGAGATGCTATATTTATAGTTCCTCGTGCTGTTAGAATTGATATGGTAAGTACTTTTAACTTTTATAACCTTATTTCAGGATATTATCCTTTAAGGCTTTGCACAAAAGCAGAAGAACAACTAAGAAGAGTAACGACAAAAGAGGCAGAAGAAATAAAATCAGAATTTAAAAAAATAGGTTTAGATTGGCTTAACTGGCATATAGCACCAAAGTGCTACAGCACTGGTTTTTGTCCTGAAGAAGAATCCTGCTTGAAAGTTAAAGAGGTTTCTTCGTTTTATAATGAAGAAGTACATGAAGAAATGAAAAAAGATTTAGAAGAAAAATTACAAGAAACCTCGAGGAAGCCAGAGCAAGTAACATTACGAGAGTCTATCAAGGCACAAACAAAAGTTCATCCTAATAGAGAAGAAGGAGCTTTTACACGAAGTTAAATTGAGCATTGTTATAGTCCAAAAAAGTAGCCCTGAATTTTCGAGCTACTTTTTTTATATAAATTATAATTAGGTGGGTGAGAGTCATTGCTCTCAATTCTCTGAGCAAGGGCTCGGAGCTACCCATGATTAATATTCTTCACGCTTTAAGGGAATTCTTATTAATAGGAAACTTATTGATAAAAGTATTAGTGGAATAAAAATAAGTATTACAGGAAGCCATATAGGCACTTTCTTGGAGAAAAAAGATTTTAAATTATCCATTAAGCCTATATTATTGATAAGCTGCAAATTTAGAAATGATATTGAATCAAGAATTATTGCCCATGCAGCAAAATACATCGAATAATAACCTATTTTTTTATTTTTAATGGAACTAGGTTAAGGTACTCAAGTTCTAATTTCCCTTTGTACATAAATTGTTTTTTCCGAAAGCAGTAAGCATCTGATAATAATGATCCTACTAATAATCCTTCTGCATTTAACACAGCACCTCCATTTTCCTCTTTTGCAAAACCATGTGCTACTAGGTTCTTTAATACATGCTCAGACCCGGCAAATGCAGTTTCTTCTTTATTGGCTCTTATATCTTTACGGAAATCCTCACCCTTTAAGTGCTCGGTTTTAATAGGAGACTTTAAATGTTTGTGGTTAAGATACGACCAATATAATATCTTTTTTTCAATGTTCCAAGTAGGAAGATTGATATCTCCCGCTTGATTACCAATATCATTGTCTGGGATTTTTCTCCGCCATTCTTCCGGATCATACTTTTTTAATTGTAGATTATATTGATCGTCAAGTCTGAGTAATTCTAAAAACTGCTCTGCTCTTTTGAAGAAATTTAATTTGATTGGTAGTGTGTCCATGCTAATTTTTTTACTTTTAAAAACTTTTTACAATTTTCTCAATATCCTGCAAGTGAAACTTCACAGCACAATCTTTAAATTTTAAAGATATTTCAGGATCTTTTCTGTCTACTACCTTCATTTCAAAATTGATGCTTTTGTATTTCTCCATAAATTCTTCAAACGAAGTGTCAATCACAAAATTTGCATGTTCTAATCCTTCTGGATAATTTTTCGCTTGTTTAGACGCTGGAAGTTCGATATAGGGAATAGAGAAGTTTTTATAAATTAAAGGATTATTAAGTTTAAAAACTGCAATTGGTCGTCCTCTTACTATTTTTTCTGCTATCAAAGTGCCAAAGCTAGCTAGCTTATTTTTTATTTCTTTATATTTTTCAAAACTATTCACTCGATAACATAAATGATCCAATTCAAGTTTAGAGACATCGATATTATGATCTTTAAGATTCTTAAAGACTTTGTCTAAAAAAGTTTTGTAGTCTCCAGTTATATTATCTATATTTTGCATTTTGAACTTTTAATTTTGAATTTCAGAAATATTCCTTAAATCTTTCTTGGATTTCAGAGAACTTTTGTTTTCGTAAATCAAATCTATAACCTTCTCTGTTATTTAACTCATCAATTACCTCATAAAACTTATTTTGACCCATAGCTTCTATCCTAAGTTCCCTGCATAAATTTTCAATCTTTTGACTCGCTTCATCTATTTTCTTTTTGCTAGTTAAAATTTCTGCTTCAAAGTAATAGCCCCATTTCGGAATTTCTACTAAAGCAAACTCTACACCTTTATACATATAAATATAACTATGGGTATCATGAAGCTTTCCTTTATTAAAACCTAAGATTTTCAAGAATTCTACCATTTCATCAAATTTATCTGAGTCAATCTCAAATACAAATTCCTTGCGAGAATCCTTGCCGCTAAACCTACCATATTTCATAATTAGTTCTGCCTTTTTGTTGGTGATTCTTAACTTTAAATCTATGGGATCGTCTTTCCAATACTTAACCTTGCTGATGTGTTTTGTTGAATAAAGCAGAGTAAATCTTTTCTTTTCACCCGAAAACTTTCCCTTTTTGCTAAAGAAGGATTTTAATTCTTCGAATTTCTCTTTAGAAAGTAGGCCTCTATGTTCAACTTCAATTTTTGGCATTAGTTATAGAAATAGTTATTTGTTTTTAGTGTCTTTTAACTATAGTTATAATTTTGATTATGCTAAAATTATAAGAGGTAGCTCTTTTTTTGACAAATTCAACTCGATTTTATGGAACTTATCATTTCTAAAAATCAACTCTCAACATCACCAGCAATGTTTTTGCGAAGAGCAGGGTATGGTTTACTCAGGATAGATATAGTGACCACGACAGCTTTGTTCGTCGTTTAGGCGGCTATCATTATCCAAGATTACATATGTATGTTAACTATTCAGGTGATAAAATTATTTTTAATTTACATTTAGATCAGAAAAAACCTAGTTATGTTGGAGCTCATAAGCATAATGCTGAATATGAGGGAGAAATAGTAGAGGCTGAAATTAAAAGGTTAAAGAGCTTATTAGAGGAGAGTAGAGATGAAGTAATGAATAAAGCAGAAAATAGTACGGCAAAGAAGGGTTGAGGGGAAAGATTACTTTCGAAATAAAACAATAATAAAGCTAGTCATCTTAGAACTTTTTCTTTAGGACGTAATACGTCCTTTAGCTTTTTTGATTTCTTCAGGGTCTTCCAGTAACTTTCCTTTATGTAATTTAATCAAAAGGGGAATAACACCACAGTCTTTACAAACACCCCATCCACAATTTCCATTGTTTTTCTTGGATAATTTTTTACAAAGTGCAATTTCTCTTTCAAAAACTTCTTTATTAATAATATTTGGTTTTAGGCCTGTTTTACAGGTTAGTTTTTTCTGTTGAGTTGCCTCTACCATGGTTTTAAACATTTATAAAGTAATTTACTTTGAAAGAGCTTTACGTTCTTGGCTTCTGTCTCTATTAAGTGCTTTCTCTTCAGTAAATTTTTCTGGATAGCGGATACGAAGTTTATCAATGTTTTTCTTAAGAACTGCTTCTAGAGAAACATTGATTGTTTTACATAGATAGGAGATTGCAAAGACTAGTTTATCAAATGCTGTGGAGAGCTCCTTGCAATTGATTGGTTTACCAAAGTATGTGGCAGCTTTAATAATCTCTGTTATTTTGCCAATTTGAATAGCCATTTTAGTTATCAATTGATGAAGATCAGATGCGTTATGTATTTGATATTGCAATACTTTCTTTGGTTTAATATCTTGGCCAAGAAATCTAGCAACGCCAGCAAGATACCAACACATATCTCCAAGTTCTTCAATTATGTTAATACGTTTAGAGTTATTTATGGGTAGTTTTTTTATTTTTACAATAATCTCACTTAACTCACCTAACTCATTAGCTAAACCTATAGCCCTGTGGTTGAGAGCCATTAGGTTGGGTTCTTTGGATAAGCGATCTATTATTGGTTCATATGAGCATTGTGTTCTTATAGCTAAATCTGCGTAATTATAGTTTAATTCATTCCTAATAGCTTTTGGCGTGGTTTTGTTTTTAGAAATAAAGTTTATTCAAATTTAAGCTCTTTATAAGCATGCTCATTAATCCCATATTTTGCATAGGTATTTAATACAGATAAATTTCCAACATCTTTTTCTTCTAATCCTAACATTTTAAGTCCTTCTATTACTTTCTATTACTTTCTCTTCACTTTCTGCTTCAATTTCCAAAAAAGATGGTATTCTAGGCCGAGTATCTATAGTGAACTCAAGATCTTTTAAATGGAAAGTAATTCTTTTATTTTCTTGATAGTATTGGTTTTCCTTTAATATTTTTGAGAGGATTTCTTTTGTTTTCTCGAAATCGTCCACTTCAATTTCTATTTCTTCTGTGCCAGCAACATTAGATCCACTTTTACATTTATAAGCGATCGTTACGGTTTTTCCATTATCTCTTAGTCTAATCCACTCTTCTTTTTTTGGATCAATATCAAAAACCCACCTTCTCATTAAAACTTCAGGCTCTTTTTTCGCACCAAGTTTTATGAGTTTCTTCTCAATTTTTTTAATATCGATGTCTAGTACTTTTGTTTCGAATTCTTGAGACGTGTTTTTTAATTAGAATCCCTTTTCCTTAATTTAACCATACTCCCAAAATAATTCCAATGCCAAATTAGTTTTGTTTTTAAGATTTGCCTAAAGTTTGATGCTTTTGTATAATAACTGTGTATTTAGGTTGTAGGGAGTAGGGAATAGGGAGTAGAAAGTATTCCTGGGTTTTCAAGAGAAACTACCTCCTACCCCTTAATCTCTAACCCCTAGCTCATGGCTAAAACTCTTTGTCTTACTAATCAAAAAGGTGGAGTTGGAAAAACCACAACAGCAGTGAATTTGGGTGCTTACCTTGCAAATTTTGGCCGTAAGGTTTTAATAGTGGATTGTGATCCACAGGCTAATGCTACCTCAGGACTTGGAATAGACTTTCGACAGATTGATGCTGGAACCTATGATGTGCTAGTTAAGAATCTTCCTCTAACGCAAATTATTCTCCAGACAAAGATAGAAAATTATCATTTACTTCCATCTTCACCCTCTCTTGCTGGGGCATCAGTGGAACTCATCCAGTTTGATAATCGTGAATTTAGACTTAAAAAAGCCTTAAAAGAAGTGCAAGAATATTATGATTATATTTTCGTTGATTGCCCGCCAAGTTTGGGACTTCTTACTGTGAATGCGCTTACCGCATCAGATAGCGTAGTAATCCCAGTGCAGTGTGAATATTATGCTTTAGAAGGAATGAGTCAGCTTATGCATACTATAAAGCTGGTTCAAGAAAGGTTAAAACCAGAATTAAAGATAATGGGAGTAGTTTTGACAATGTTTGATAGAAGGATTACCTTATCACGCCATGTAGTAAATGAAATGAGAAAGAATTTCCCTGGAAGAGTCTTTGATTCTATTATCCCCAGAAATATTAGACTTGCCGAAGCGCCATCGTATGGAGAAACTATTATGGAATATGATTTAGGTTCTAGAGGAGCAAGAGCATATGAGAATTTGGCGAAGGAAATAGTAAAACTAGAAGGAATCACGAATCATGAATCATGAATTACGGGTTCTAGATACACTACCAAAAAACACCATGTCATCTTGAGCAAGTCCACCGTAGCGTAGCGAAGGTGGACACAGTCGAAAAGTATCCCCACTCGGTAAAAGACGTTGCAAGATTCAACGAGATTCTTCACCCACCATTGCTTCAGCCTGCGGCTGACTTAAGCGAATTCAGAATGACAGAGATGCTTAGAAAATTCGTATTTATTCGCATATCCTTTAAATCTTAACCACAAACTTATGGTTCAAAAAATAGGCTTAGGAAAAGGACTTGATTCTCTTATTCCTCTGGAAGAGACTTTAAAAGAGGTTTCTTTAGAAAAGGATAAAGAAGGTTTTTTAGAAATAGAGGTTGATAAAATAAGTCCCAACCCCAATCAGCCGAGAAAGAATTTTAAAAAAGAAAGCTTAGAAGAACTTGCAAACTCTATCAGAAGCCATGGCATTTTGGAGCCTCTGATTGTTAGAGAGAAAGAAGAGAGCGGTTATGAGTTAGTAATAGGCGAAAGGAGACTTCGTGCTGCTAAAATGGTTGATTTACAAAGAGTTCCGGCAGTTATAAAAAAACTGACTGATAAACAATGTGCAGAATTAAGCCTTATTGAAAATATTCAAAGAGACGATCTTAATGCAATAGAAAAAGCCCATGCTTATAAAAAGATTTTAGAAGGTTTTGGCCTTACCCAGGAACATCTTGCAAGACACTTGGGCATGCAAAGATCAGCTATTGCTAATACTTTGAGACTCCTCAAACTATCCTCTTTTATTCAAGAAGCAATCATTAATGGGATAATTACTGAAGGTCATGCAAGAGCTGTCCTTTCTTTAGAAAGCGAAGAAGATCGTAAGGTATTATTTGACAAGATATTAAAAATGCACTTAAGTGTGCGTCAGGCTGAGAGCACAGCACGAAGATTGTGTGGAAAAAGCGGTAAGGGTCGTTTAAGAATTGCTCCCAAAACTCAACAAGAATTTATAAAATGCCAAGAAGCTTTAGAGCAAAAATTTAAAGTACCAGTGAAAATCAGAGCAAAAAATAAAGGTGGAAGTATAATTATTAAATATCGGGATATTGATGAATTGAATAGGATAGTGGAGACGATTGGATAAATCATAGAGACGCCCCAGCAGGAAGACACCCCAACGGGGCGTCTTTACCTTCCATTCTTCTTCCTAAACCATGCTCTAATCTTTGATCTTGCTTGGTGGGTTTTGACGAATTTAAGCCAATCTTGAGATGGGCTCTTATTTTTTAAAGTCATGATCTCTACGAGATCGCCGCTGGCTAATTTTGTATTAAGACGTACTATTTTCCCGTTTACTTTAGCGATCTGGCATTGAAAGCCCAATTCAGTATGAACTTTAAAAGCAAAATCTATGGGCGTTGCTCCTTCAGGAAGACTAATTGGGTCTCCTTTGGGTGTAAAAACAAAGATATGTTTTTCAAAAAAAGTGGTTCTTAGATCTTTTAGAAATTCTCCTGGATCTTTATTGGAATTTTTCTGTTGCCACTTTGCAAGATCTCTTACCCAGGAGAATTTTTTTAGATTTAGAGGATCAGATTTCTTGTCTCTTTCAGAATAATACCAATGAGCTGCAACGCCGTATTCTGCCTCTTCATGCATCTTCTCAGTTCTAATCTGAATTTCAATAATCTTCCCATCATCACAAAAAACAGTTGTATGAAGAGATTGGTACCCATTAGGTTTAGGGTTAGCAATATAATCTTTTATTCTTCCAGTAAGTGGTTTCCAATACTGATGAATTATCCCCAGAGCTTTATAACATGAAGCTATATCGGAAACGATCACTCTTAAAGCAACTATATCGTAGATTTGGCCAATATCGTCATTATATCTTTGAAGCTTCTGATGAAGACTATAAGTATGTTTTGCTCTACTATGAATATCAACAAACGAGACATCTGAATTCTTAAGGAGTTTTTTAAGTTTTTTCTTAGCTATGATAGTGTGTTTTTCTTTTCCCTTATAGAATTTTCTAACACGCTTTTCAAGGCTTTTAAATTTTTTAGGATAAAGATAGTGAAAAGCAAGGTCTTCTATCCGTCCTTTTATTTCTCCCATTCCTAATCTTTCAGCAATGGGAGCATAAACTTCCAAAGATTCTCTCGCAATTCTTATTTGCTTATCTCTTGGTAATGCGTAAAGGGTTTGCAAATTATGTTTTCTATCCGCAAGTCTTACCAGAATTACTCTTATATCTTCTGCCATTGCCACAAACATTTTTCTTAAGTTTTCTGCAAGGTATTCTTTTGTATCTTTTCTTAGTTTTATTTGTCCGAGCTTGCTAACACCTTCTACGATTTTTGCAACTTTTCTTCCAAAATACTTTTCTATATCAGAAAGAGTATAAGAGGTATCTTCAAGGGTATCATGAAGAAGGGCTGCAATAATGGTCTCAGTATCAAGATTTAACTCAGTTAAAGTAAAAGCGGTATGAAGCGGATGCTGCAAATACTCTTCTCCTGATTTTCTCTTTTGCCCTTTATGCGCTTTTTGAGAGAAAAGATAAGCTCGCTTTACTACCCTTAGATCAACATTAGGTGAGTTTTTCTTAATTTTTTCAGATAACTTTTTATAAGTTATTTTTGGAAGTTTCTTTTGTATAGTCACAAGTTTTACTTGAACACTTTATTTTATTTTTACCTGCAAAAACCAGAAGGCTTTTGCACTTAGGGCAGATTTTGCCGACAGGTTTATTCCACAAAGCGAAATTGCACTTAGGGTAGTTAGAACACCCGTAAAAAACCCTTCCTTTTTTTGATTTTCTTTCAATAATATCTCCTTCTTTACATTTAGGACATTTCACACCAATTTTTTTGATAATTGGTTTAGTATTTTTGCACTTAGGATAGTTTGAGCAAGCAAGAAATGGTCCGAACTTACCATGTTTTATTTCCATTTTTGCGCCACATTTTTCACACTTTTCTTTAGTATATTCTTTTTTTATTTTTTTCTCTTCTCCTAAGGGTTCAGTGTATTTACACTCAGGATACCCTTCACATGCTAAGAACTTTCCAAACCTTCCAAATTTTATTACCAGAGATTTCCCACATTTAGGGCACTTTTTCTTGGTTTTTTCTTGAAAGTCTTTTTTGGAGACTTGTTTTTCTTTTTTCTTTAGATTATCTTCAAAAGGCGTATAAAAATCCGAGATTACCGGCACCCATTTTTTATCACCGGAAGCAATTTCATCTAAATCCCCTTCCATTTGAGCTGTGAATTTAATATCCACAATATCAGGAAAATGCTTTACCAAGAGGTCGTTTACCACAAAACCTATTTCTTCTGGTATAAAGTACCGTCCTTCTTTTTTCACATAACCGCGACTTTGAATAGTACTCATAATTGGAGCATAAGTTGAGGGTCTACCAATTCCTTCTTTCTCTAAAGTTTTAACCAAAGTTGCTTCAGTATAACGGGCGGAGGGTTTAGTAAAGTGTTGTAGAGGAGCAAGTTTAATAAGATCTAGTATTTCCTTTTCGGATAATTCTGGTAAAACGTTTTCAGAGATAGGGAGTTTCTCTCCCTCATAAATTTTTAAATAGCCCAAAAACTTGATTTGCGATCCAATACTTCTAAAAGTGTAATTTTTTGCTTTAATATCAACGATTACTTGATCTGCTACTGCCTCTTTCATTTGGCAAGCGAGTGCCTGTTGCCAGATTAATTTATAAAGTTTAAATTGGTCAGGTCCCAAATATTGTTTTAAATCTTCTGGTTTTCTTTCAAAAGAAGTGGGTCTGATTGCCTCATGTGCTTCTTGAGCAGATTTTGATTTTGTCTTATAGAATCTTGGAGTAGGAAGTGCATAATTTTCACCGAATTCTTTTGTGATTACTTTTTTAGCTTGGGCGGTAGCTTTTTTCGCGAGGTTAGTTGAGTCAGTTCTCATGTAGGTTATAAGGCCAACTGATCTTCCCTTACCTAAGCTGATTCCTTCATAAAGTTGCTGGGCAATCATCATAGTTTTTTTAGCAGAAAATCTGAGTCTATTTACTCCTGCCTGCTGCATTGTGCTGGTCGTGAACGGAGGATAAGAATATTTTTTTACTTCTTTTTTAGTAATTTTTGTGATTTGGAATTTTTGCTTTTCTAAATCTGATACTATTTTTTTTACTTGCTTTTTATTTTTTATTCCTAATTTTGGAATACGCTTATCATCTTTTGCATATAGTTTTGCTATAAAATGTTCTTTATCTCCAATTTCTTTAGCAAGTTCTGCTTCAATCTCCCAATACTCTTGAGGTTTAAATTTCTCTATTTCTCTTTCCCGTTCAATAATTAATCTTACAGCGACAGATTGTACTCTTCCTGCAGAAAGCCCGTACCTTATTTTTTTCCATAAAAAAGGGCTAAGTTTGTAACCTACAAGTCTATCCAAGATTCTTCTTGCTTGTTGCGCGTTAACAAGATTCATATCTATTTTTCTTGGGTTTTTTAAAGCATTTAAAATTGCATTTTTTGTAATCTCATGAAAAGCAATTCTTGCTATTTTTTCCTTTTTTATATCTAAAGCATAGGTAAGATGCCAAGAGATTGCCTCTCCCTCACGATCTTCATCTGTTGCCAGATAAACTTTTTTTGATCCTGGTAAATTTTTTTTCAATTCAGAAATTCTTTTCTTAGCTTTAGGAAGTATTTCATAAGTAGGTTTAAAATTTTTTTCTATATCAACCCCTAGTCCTTTTTCTGGAAGATCACGCACGTGCCCAAAAGATGCTTGGACATTAAAACCTTTTCCTAAATATTGTTTTATTGTTCTTGCTTTGGCAGGAGACTCAACGATCACAAGGTTCATAAGTTGGTGGTTTGTTAAATGTTAAATTTATAGTTAGAGGTTAGTGCTGAATTTAAAGCTACAAATTACTAATGAGGAATTTGTAATTTCTAATCAAACCTCAATGTCTAATGACTAAATGACTAATGTATTACTTTTTTGTCATTAGATATTTTGTCATTGGGTATTCATTAGTCATTCTTAATTTCAGAATTAGAAATTTGCAGTCTTTAGTTTAAAGTTAATCCTCGATTATCACTACATATACAAGGACTTCGCTGTGCTAGTTAATGTGATAATACGTAGTTTGCATTTCCCAAATTCTTAACCTTGCCTTTAAGCTCCATCATTGACAAGGTAGAATTTACTTTGCTAACTGGAAGTTTAGTTTTTTTGATTATTTTGTCAACATGGGTTGGCTCATGGGATAGATTCTTTAAAATTTCTGCCTCTTCGGGAGTATCTGGAATTATGCTTTGAGTTTTCACATATTCTGTTGCCAGACTTAGATTTAATTCATCTAGAACATCTTGCGAAGAGGTAACTAATTTTGCACCTTTTTTGATTAAATTATTTGTTCCGAAAGAATTTGGACTAAAGATGTTTCCTGGAGTAGAAAATACCTCTCGGTTTTGGTCTAAGGCGAAGTGGGCAGTTATAAGAGCACCAGATGATTCTCCTGCTTCTATTACTAATACTCCTAGGCAGAGTCCTGAGATAATCCTATTTCTTGCTGGAAAATGCTCTTTTCTAGGATCTGTACCAGGCGGATATTCTGATACAAGTGCACCATTTTTAATTATTTCTTGCGCAAGGTTATAATTAATTCGAGGATAAATACTATTATTATCTACCCCTGATCCTAACACCGCGATTGTTCTTCCGCCAGATGCAAGACATGTTTCTTGAGAAAGACTGTCAATTCCCATGGCAAGGCCTGATACTATAGTTATCTTATTCTCTGTAAGATCTTGGACAATCATTGGTACTACTTGTCTTCCATAATTTGATGGTTTCCTTGTTCCGACAACAGCAACTGCAAATTCATCTTGTTTTTTCAAATTTCCGCGGATATATAGAAGTGCGGGAGGATTATAAATTTCTTTTAATAATTTTGGATAATTTTTATCTTTAATAGTAATAATTTCAATTTGGTCAGCAAGGAGTCTTTCGAACTCTTTGTCAGGATCAATGCCTCTTCTTTGGTCAGTAAAAAGATCAGCTATTTTTTCTGAAAACCCTGCTTTCTTGAGATTTTTAAAATCAGCAAAAAATGCCAGTTCCATGCTAGGAAAGAAGTTGTATAATTTTTTAAAGCGGCTAGGACCAATTTGTTCTATTTTATTGATCGCATGCCAATATTTTAGGTCTTGGTTTTGATTCATGGGTTTTTATTGAAGAGTCTTATTCTATGGTACAATAATATAAGATATAGTTAAATAGTAATCTAATAAAATATGAAACCAAAAAAAGGACAACTAATTATTTTTTCTTCTCCTTCAGGTTGTGGCAAAACTACAGTTGGAAAGGCTTTGCTAGAAAGAAATAGAGATTTAATTCGATCAGTTTCCTGTACCACTAGGAAGCCTAGAAAAGATGAGGTACACAGTAAGGATTATTTTTTTATTAGTAAAAAGGAATTTCAGGACAAAATCAGAAAAGGAGAATTTGCTGAGTGGGCTGTTTATAATAAGAATTATTATGGAACGCTATTAAAAACTATTGAAGAAGGATTAAAAGCCGGTAAAAAAATTTTATTTGTGATTGAAGTTCAAGGAGCGGAGAAATTACTTGAAAAACATCCTAATGCTTTAACAATATTTTTACTGCCTCCAAGTATAAATGAGCTTAGAAGAAGGTTAATAAAAAGAGGAAAAAATACCCCTGAAGAAATAGAGAAGAGGATTAAAAGGGCAAAAGAAGAAATTAAACAGGTGGGCTTTTATCAGTACAAGGTTACAAATGATGATTTGGAAAAAGCAATTGAAGAATGCGAGAATATAATCAATAAAGTAAAGTAAGAATTATAGCTTGAAGCCGTGGGGGGATTAAGGCTACTGGGACTACTGGGCAACTAGGCTACTAGGAATTTGTTACGCTAAGTATTATTCGTACAGATTTCGCAACCCACTTGTCCACTAAAGCACAGCGAAGGTGGATTCGCATGGCATTCGTATTTATTCGTATTGCTTTTCGCTTTGCACTTTGAGCTTTGTGCTTCCTAAGATTTTAATCTCTTCCTCTAACCCTTGAGCCCACTTTCTACCCAACTCCTCCCTATCAATTTTCGCTTGGTTCTGTTCCATATCAATAATCCACGCAGGATTCTTGTCTAATAAATTATAGATTTTTACTGGTTTTGGTTTTTTGGCAAACTTAATAATGATCCTTTCCTTTTTAGTTCCATCAGGTAAAAAGACAAAGCTGGATTTAAGGTCAGAAATATCTGCTTTTTGACAGAGGACACGGAGCTTAGTAATTTGCAAAAGATTGGAAAAAGTAGGAGGGATTTTTTTGTACTTTTTTTCAAGGCCTTTTCGTATTTTGTGGAATTTAACTATATTATTTACAGAGGAAAGTTCTTGATAAATTTTAAAGCGAGTACTTCTTTTAGAAATAAAATCTTTAGGAATAAAACTTGATAGAGGAAGATTAATATTCACATCAAGTACAGGTCTTTCTATTTTCCCAGTCTTTAATTCATTTATTGCTTGAGTTAAAAGTCTTAAGTATAAACCCAATCCTATTTTTGATGCAGTACCAGATTGTTCTTTCCCTAAAATATTTCCCACACCTCTTATTTCCATATCTTTTAGCGCAATTCTAAAACCCGATCCTAGTTCTTGCATTTCTATAAGGGAAGATAATCGCTGTCTTGCTTTATCTTTTAGATTCTTTGATCGATATAGAAAATAAGCGAAACCTTGCCGATCACTTCTTCCGATTCGACCCTTGATTTGATAAAGCTCGGAAAGACCAAAACGTGTTGCTTGGTTTACAATAAGAGTGTTAACGTTTGGCAAGTCTAATCCGTTTTCAATAATAGTAGAGCATACTAACACATCATATTTTCTACTATCAAAATCATGCATACTTTTTGCAAGTTCTTTTTTGGGAAGTCTTCCATGGGCAATACCAAACTTTGCCTTGGGAATTAACTTTTTGAGTCTTGCCCTTATAGCATCGATAGTTTCTACTTTGTTGTGTAGAAAATAAACCTGACCTTTTCTTTGTAGTTCTTTTTTAACGGCTTTCTTAATAATTTTCTCAGAATAATGTAAGACGTGAGTTTCTACTGCTTTTCTTCCTTTCGGGGGAGTGTCGATAGTGCTTATATCTCTCAAGCCTGATAGAGAAAAATTTAGAGTTCTGGGGATTGGTGTAGCGGTCATTGTTAAAACGTCGACATTTTCTCGCATTTTCTTAAATTTTTCTTTGTGTCTTACTCCGAATCTTTGTTCTTCATCAATAACTGCAAGACCCAAATTCTTAAACTGAGTATCTTTGGAAAGAAGCCTGTGAGTTCCGATTACAATATCGAGCTTTCCTTCTGCTAGGCTTTTGATAATCTTCTTTTGCTCTTTTTCTGTTCTAAACCTGCTTAAAACATCAAATGTAATTGGTAAGCTATTCAACCTTTCGTGAAAAGTGTCATAGTGCTGTTGAGCAAGAATAGTGGTTGGTGCTAAGATCGCAACTTGTTTTCCAGATTCTACTGCTTTTACCGCTGCCCTGATTGCAATTTCAGTTTTTCCATAGCCTACATCCCCGCAAACAAGACGATCCATAGGCTTCATACTTTCCATGTCTTGTTTAACTTCTTCAATAACTTTTAGTTGGTCAGGGGTTTCTTCATATTCAAAATCTTTTTCCAGCTGGGCAGTAATAGAAGAATCTTTTTTATAAGAAAATCCTAAAGATACTTCTCGTTTTGCATAAAGTGAAAGGAGCTCTTTTGCTAATTTCCAAGTTTTCTTTTTAGCACGCGATCTTATCCTTACCCATACCTCTTCAGAAAGTCTGTGGAGTACCGGTTTTTTAAATCCTATATACTTAGATAATTTTTCTGCTTTTTCGATAGGCACAAAAAGCTTGTCATTCTCTGCATATTCCAAAACGAAATACTCTGTTTCTTTGCCATCGGATTTTATTCTCTCTACCCTTTTAAATCTTGCTACTCCATGATCAAAGTGAACTACAAAGTCGTTTGGCTGCAGTTCGGAAAGAAAGGAAGTATCAATTTGTTTTTGTTTCTTGACCTTCTCTTTCCTACCAAAAATCTCCCAATCTGATAAAAAGAATATTTTCTCTTTTTCGGACTTAAATCCTCGTCTTAAACTTTCTCCTTCTATAATTTCTAATCTATCTTTTGGTATTGGCCCGAGTAGATTCTCTATTGCTTTTCTATTCTTAGTAGTAAAGTAAAACTTATAATTCCCTTTTAAGGCTTTTTTAATATCAAATTCTAATAATTTAAAATTTGAAAAATAAGAATTTACTGGTTGAAAGTCTAGTTTAATCAACTTTTCTTTATTAGAGGGAAAGGAGTTAAAAATAATTTTTTGAAAAGGTGAAAGATAATTCTGAATTTCTTTAAACTCATCAATCTGTGAAAAGATGACATCTGGTTCATCTATAATTGTTACTGCCTCTTTAGAAATAAAAGATTTAAAACTTTTTTCTGTTTGTATTTTGAATTCAATATTATAGATGGGCGTAATTTGTAAAAAGTCAATTTCTTTTTCTTTGCTGCTAGTTTTAGGATCGAAGGTTACCATTTTTTCTACCAGCTCATCAAAAAAATCAATTCGGATAGGTTTTTTAAAGTTAATAGGAAAAATTTCTAAGACTCCTCCTTTTTTCGCAAAAGTTCCCGGTGCTAAAGCAGAACTTTCTTTTCCGTAACCTATATCTATTAACTTTTCTAGAAAACTTGTAAGTTTTACTTCTTCATTTAATTCAAGATCAATACTTAGATTTTCAAAACTTTCTCTCTTGGGAAAACGAGAGATAAAATCTTTAAAAGTAACAAGATAAATACCTTTTTCACTGCGCGAGAGCTTATAAAGCAAACTCGATGTATCTTGCCAGTCTTTAGGGTTTTGAGAGTCTTCATCATAAAAGAATTTAAAAATAGGAAGACCTGCCTTCCAGAGTTTTTTCCAGAACGAGAGTCTTTCATAAATTTCTTCTAACTCTTTATAGTTTCTTACATACCACAAAATAGGTCCGGATAGAGTTATCCCCACCTTAGTAATAAAATAGGGTTTGGCAGCATCACAAATTCCAGAGACTGTTATGCTATCTTTATTTTCCAATTCTTGTATGATATCTTTCTGCACAAGTAAGATTATAGGAGAAAGAGGTGATGATTGTAAAGATTGTTTAGGATATTAAGTTATTAGGTTATTAGGTTATTAGGGACTGTTAGGGCTAGTAGAAACTGGAATTAGAATTAGAGTTTAGAATATAGAATATCCGCTCGAGGCGGACTGGTGCCTAGCACTCAGCACTTAGTATCTAACCCCGTTGACTTTTTTCAAAAGATTTGCTAACATACTATGATTTATTTTCTGTGAGGGCCAAAAAAACGAATGAGGGAAAGAGAAAAGGGAGGTTTTTTAAAACATAAAGAAAAGAATTTGCGTATGCTTTCAATCTTCGTAAGGTATTTTTGATTTTTAGGCTTATAAAAGCTAGCATCTAGAATCCTGTCTACGAGTAGCGAAAACGGCGAAGTATCCCTCCTAATTTCGCTAAGTAGCTTTCAATGATTAGGAGTCTTAAGACTTTTGTCTATAGATTCCTAGGCTCGTAGATAGGCTTGTGGATATTAGCGTAACAAGAAAACTGCCTTTGGTGTTTTACGATTAAGGCGGTTTTTTTGTTTGGTTTATTTGTTAAAAACGCAAGACTGCAAATTTCTTCAGCCCAAGGCTTCATCCGCCCGGGGCGGAGATCCGCCTAGGAATGTAATACGTCCCTAGGGCGGAAATGACGAATTAAGAATGACTAGTCAATGACCAATGCCCCAATCCCCAATGTCAAATCGGTCATTCATTAATTGGGGCTTGATTAGTCCGCCTGCGGCGGATTAATTAGTCATTTGCAGCCTTTGGTCTGTTGATTGTGCATCTTATTTAAGAAGTCCAATTTTTTTACTTTCTCTTCAACCCTGTGATTAATTGTCTTCTTTTCTTCCTTAGAAAAATTCTCCAAAACATAATCTTCCACTTTCTTTTCTGTGTTCCACTCACCTTTAATTCTTCCACCAACCCCGATTTTTATTTGAGTAAAGTTTTTAGTTCCAAGTAGATTGATAATAGACTTTATTCCCTTATGGCCTCCTGCGCTAGAGTCTTTTTTTGTTCTTACTTTACCAAGCTCTAAGTCGATATCATCGCGGATTATTATTAAATCTTTCTCGGTGTCTAATTTATAGAAATCAACAATTTTTGCTACAGACTGGCCAGAGTTATTCATAAAAGTTTGAGGCTTAACTAGGGTTACTTTTTCTTTGTTTAATATTCCCGTAGAAGTCTCAGCATCAAATTTTTTTTCGAATCTCCAATTATCAAAATTTTCTTTATTTTCTTCTTGTAATTTATCTACAAATAAAAAACCAGCATTATGTCTGGTGTTGGCGTACTTTTTACCGGGGTTGCCAAGACCTACAATTATCTTCATAAGAATAAAGAATCACGAATCAAGAATCAGGAATTTAAAATCCCAAATCTCTCAGCCTGTAGATGACAAATTTTCAAAATCCGAAATAGGTAACTTCGTCATTCTGAGTGAAGCCGCAGCGGAGCGAAGAATCTCAACTCTTGAATATACCGACAAG
>Ga0066650_10000126_pt1 | contig 21614 bp, 11 predicted proteins | sample CryGey092014_all_FD_59539 | JGI IMG/M metagenome (GOLD analysis project Ga0066650, IMG submission 59539) | Groundwater microbial communities from aquifer - Crystal Geyser CG23_combo_of_CG06-09_8/20/14_all | ecosystem: Environmental > Aquatic > Deep subsurface > Groundwater | place: USA: Utah...
TTTGCTCATTGGAGCCGGATGTATTCTGCTTGATATCAATTAATTGTTTTTTCTTTCTTGTTTTCATTGTGCCACCACCAAAAGCTCAAATTCTTGAGCAAAAGTTACCTCAAGGCTAATATAATAATCTATCCAATAAGCATTCTGTGGGAAACTTCGCTCGAAGCCTTTCCCTAATCCTGAAAAGCTTCAGGCTTATTCCCTTCACTACCTTATCATTTGCGGTGTCGAGCCCCAGCAACATACATACCTGCTCATTCGTCGGCCTTATTATTGCCCTGGCCTCTTTCAGATGCTCTTCGTGGCTTTTTTTTGCCTTGCGAAGCTTCTCTTCCCATTCCCTTGTGTCTTCGAAGGGATTTTTCTCGCGGAGCCTTCTTAGCTTTGCTTCCGACATACAAACGGTGTGGTACGCAACACCAGCAAGGTCCTCATGTCTCATTCGGACCTTCTCCCGCTCAAGAAGGTGGTCCATAAGCTTTTTTATTTCGGCAGTTATATCCTCAACGGGCACTCGGCGCTTCTCTGCAATTTCCTTAATAACATCGTTCTCAAGATCCCGATAAAACATCACAACGACCTTGAGTAATAGAAATTGCTCCTTATCAAGCCCTGCCTCCTTTGACATTAAACGCCCAAGAAACTCTTTCATTTCTTTTAGACGCTCGATTTCTTCAGGATCATCTCCCTTTATGAGGTCTTTAAAAGTCTTCTTGCTGTCAGTTCCGTCTTCCCCCGCAACTGCTGCATCCAAGGACGTGACGCCTCCGTGACCGGACGAGATGTTAATGTCCTTCCGATTGTCTCTCATCCATTGCATGGCCTGTGAAAAGGCGATTCTCCCCAGGTAACGGATAACTCCATCGGCTTCATCGAAATCAGGCAGGCTTGTTGTCAGAAGCTTCTCAACGACACACAAAAGAACCTCCTCCACTACCTCCTCATTATGGGCAAGGTCTGAACGGCCATGTTGAATAAAGGCCTTTTTTATCCTGCGAGCGATAGCAGGTAGTGCCTGTGCAAACAGAGCGTCCCAAGCTTCACGGTTGCCGGTTTTGCAATCTCTTGCTATTTGATCCAGCGTATATGATTTGGACTTCAGATCATGATGCACATGGTCTCTTATGAACTCAATAGTGCTCTTCGGTTTGAGTGGAATGCTTTCTGAAGTCTTCTTTTCAGTTGTTTCTTTTCCCGACGTCATCTTCCCCATATTCCCTCATTACCATCCGTAAGGTGCATGAAATAAAACAACCATAACGACGTAATGGATCAAAACCCCACAAGTATAAAAGAGGTATCCAAGGCTCCTATTCAGAAATAAATAGCCCATGGCGGCTTACTAAAGAAAAACCAGACCACCCATTCTCCCAAAAAACTATTAAGGAAATTGAAGCCAACTCTAAATAGCTTTTGTCAAACTTTACAGAATATTGCATGGATCTGAATATCGGAGCAATAGTAAGACCATAAGCCAGATGAGGTATGCTTGACCACTTCAAAAGTGGTTCATAAGGCAACTTAGCAAGGCGGGTGAAAAAGCCGACATGAAGGCAGCGGACAGCCAAAAAAGCCCCGATCGGACTCAGGAGCGAGAAAAATTCTCGAAGCAGCGAACCTGGATCTGGTGAAAGGCGTATATCAGAAACAATATCCCGGTGTGAAGACATAGCAATCAGCACTAATCTCGCCTCTCCGGAGCATTCCCTTAGTGACTAGTTTCTTATATAGCAACACTTTTTCAGATTCAAATACTTTCTAGGCGTTTTCAGAAAAGAATAGTCAAACCATACCCTGAAATATTTTGTTATGCCGAGCGTTATATATATGCAGCAGGGAGAATGCCAGCAGGCCTGACGCCCTGCTGGCGGGTTGAAAACTACATAAGAATTAAGGTGGTGGTCTCGTGGCAACAATCAGATGTGAAGCAAGTGGGTGCAGCGACCACGGGCCCGGATAATTTAAAAACCCAAACTGGATACCTCATGAATCACTCAACCTCCTTTTCCTGGTATGCGTTTTCCGACCTGTTGATTTCTGAAGGAGCTAGGCTGGTTATCCGATGGATATCAAAATAACCGCTTGACAACATTAGTTCAATTCCATTAATGCTTAAGCCCAGCATAATCCGGCTGTAGTTCTCTTAAAATTATTAGTGCATCAAGAAATGGAATGACATCAAGCCCATCTATAGCACAAGGAGGAGATGCTAATGCCAATCGGAATTGACTTTGTGAAGGCTTTGCTGGAAGAAGATTTCAATAGCGTCTTTGAGCAGAGGATTTCTGACGAGGAAGCTCATTTCATCCTGCCGTTTTCCGGATTTCATTTGGTTGTACGGGTCATTAACGACAGCAATAAAGATTTCCTGAGCGTAAGAATACCCGCAATAACTCAACTCAAAAATGAGCATAGAGCGGCTGTTCTTGAAAAGGCCATGCATCTTAACTATAGGATGATCGTGGGCAAGTATGGGTTTGATCCCCATGACGGAGAGCTTGAGTTTGAGGCAGTAATTGCAACCGATGGCTTTCAGGAGCCATGGGAAAGCTACGCGGGTATTGTAAGGAGGCTTATTGGAGTTGCGCTAAATAACGGCGGCAATGATGCGCAGTTTCTCAGGGAGATGAGTTACACCGGCAAGTGGCCCGAGAGCAAGGAGAAGCCCGGCGCAGAGGACCCTTATGAATCCCTTGTAATGCCGATCAAGACGGGGGCAATATCTCTGAGTAAGATTGCTGAAGCCAAGCGGGATGAAGTTGTTGATATACTTATAAAGCTTTCAATAAGCCCAGGCAAAGACAAGGTCGAGGACTATCCGGAGGAATGGCAGGAGGTTATAAGAAAAAAGATGGGCAGCGGTTCCGGCACCGAGATATAGAGGGGCTTCGAATATGGCTGCTCCGGAGAAGTTCAGCGAATCCGTTAAACTAGCACTAATTGCCGCGAAAAAGGCCGCCCTTGCAATAGGCAAGGAGGGCGGCTCTGAGGGCGGAGTGGCCGTTGAAGGCTGGGAACTTCTCAACGGTCTATATCAAGTCGAACCCGGTCTGGTAGGCGAATTCCTGGGACCCAGACTTGCCTCCAGAAAAATCCTTCTCAAAGACGTCCCATGGGTAGATCTTCAAAAGATTCCCGAAAGCTCGCTTGAGGGAAAACGTTTTGTTGTCGTAAATCCACCTGGCGAAAATTACATAAACCGTGCCTTGAAGAAGGCCGGCAATACCCCTCTTGAGCCCAAACATCTCATAGAAGTCTTGCTCACGGAGCCCGACAGCAGCCTGGCTTCGGTTCTGAAGGGACCTTCCTATTTTGAGGAAATGGGTGGTTTTCTCAAATCCCGCATTATCGGACAGGACGCCTGCATAGACGCCTTGATAAGGGGAATCAAGGTGAGCCGGATGAGGCTCAGCGCCGAAAAGCCTTTCTCCCTTGCTTTGCTCGGGCCTACAGGGGTCGGTAAGACCGAACTAGTCAAACAGACCGCCGGCTTTATGTTCGGAGAGGCAGATGCCAAGGCCAGGCTGCTTTGTCTCAATTTCAGCCGTTACCAGATGGAGACGGCCTACGAGATGATATTTGGAGGAAGCCCATGGAAGGGGCAGCCGCCTGAGGGCCTTTTGTTCCCGTTTCTGCAGCCGTTATCCCGCAAGGTCGCCGGCAGTTCCATGGATTTTGAAGTTGAGAAACCCTGCATCATCCTCCTGGATGAAATAGAAAAAGCCCATTACAGCCTCTGCGCGGCCCTGCTGGAGCTGCTGGATACCGGCGTGGTGGAGGTGATCCACAAAAACGACCATCACCGGTTTCAGCTTTCTTCAAATACCCTCGTATTCATGACCTCAAACGCAGGCTCAGCCCTCTATGACGATCCTTCCATAGGCACAAGGTTTATTCAGAATCAACAGCTCATTAAAGAAGCGCTTCAGAAGGAGGCTGGTTCACCTGCTGACAACGTGGTTCAAGAGGGCCTCACCCAGTTGAATCTGAGGGCCGGCTTTCGCCCGGAGTTCCTGGGTCGAATTGACAGCTTTATCATGTTTTCAAGACTTCAACCCTCACACATGGAGCAGATAGCCGAACTGAACCTCCACGGGCTGGAATCCAGGATTAGGGCTTCAGGTCTTTTCCCTGATCTGAATTCCATGAACTTCGACCCTGCCCTGAAAACGCTTCTGGCGTTTAAGGACGGCTTCAACTACGGGGTAAGAAACCTGCGCAGTCTGATCGAGGACTCATTTGTTCCGCCTCTGATTACCCATCTTGACCGTAAATCCGGCACGGGCATTAAAGAAATCAGCTTCAGACTCGAAGATGATCTTTTCAAAAAGCGCATGTGCGAATCGTCGAAGACAATACGTGTTCTTGCAATTGACGATCCGGAGGACCTGCGCGATCCGGAGGACTACAGAAACCACTTCAAAGAGCTTAGCTTTAATTGGGATTCGGCCTCCACGGTGGAGGAGGCACTGGATCTTCTAAAACGAAACGAGTATCTCTTCGTGTTGATGGATCTGCTTGAGGACGTGCTGGCTCAGATCAGAAGAAGATATCCGCATCTGCCTGTCTTCATCTTTTCAGACGAGGCCCCGGTGGAAAACGTCAACCGCGTCTTGCAGGCCGGAGGCGCTCTGGATTTTCTGCGAAAGGATCTTGATGAGGTTGAAATTCAGAGGCAGCTAGCCTCATTCAGGTTACTCGCGCTTGACCAGCAGCGAATAAGCGCCATGAAGGATTATCTTGCCGGGCAGGCGAACGGCTTTTCCTTTGAAATGGGCGAGATTCAAAGAGACAGCTCAACCCTGAAATTAGCAGTCAAGAACGTCCAGCCGTCCTACACACCGCGCACAGATGACCTTGGGCTTTACGCACACAAGAAGGCTGCGGTATCGCTCAAGGATGTTCAGGGACTTGAGGGTGTAAGAGAGCAGGTTGAGGAACTTCTGGCAATACTTAAAACCCCGCAGAAATACCTGGCCCTCGGGGCCTACCTTCCCAAGGGGATTCTGCTCTACGGGCCGCCGGGCACAGGGAAGACCATGCTTTCCAATGCACTCGCATACGAGACGGGACTGCCTTTTCTTCATACTTCATCGGCCGTGCTTCTAAGCCGTTACCAGCGCTACGGTGGGCCCGCGGTGTCCGCCTTTTTCAACCAGGCCAGAAGAAACTCTCCTTGCGTCGTGTTCATAGATGAGATTGACGGTGTGGGCCACGCGCGGGGCGGGGGTATGGAATCCAGCCTTCTTCACGCCCTGATGGCAGGCATTGATGAGATAAAGCGCCACGAGCTTATTCTCTTTATAGCCGCGACCAACTGCCCTGAGGTCCTTGATCCCGCCCTTGTTCGACCGGGCAGATTCGACAGAAAACTCAGGATGGAGCCGCCCAACAGGGTGGGAAGGAAGGCAATTCTTGAAAAGCTCATAAGGAATTATGACACAAGCGGGCTTGATATCGAGAAGACGGCGGGCCTTTCCTTCGGATTCACCGGAGCTATGCTTGTTGCTCTTCTAAACGAGGCAGCGCTTGCGGCAAGGAGAAAGGGGGCCTCTTCCATTACGCAGGATGTGCTTGAGGAAGTCATAGATCAGGTTCGCTACGGCCCCGAAGTGCCTGTTAGCATTAAGACGGAAGACAGGCTCAAGGTAGCCGTCCATGAACTCGGCCACGCCATAGTCACTGTGGAGCTTGGCCATGAAAGGCTCCACAGGGTTACGGTGATAAGCCGCCAGGACTATCTCGGAATGAGCGGGGTGCTTCCCGAGGAGGAACCCTGCGGCAGGCACAGGGGGTATTGGATAGGCAAGATAGCAGTGTGTCTTGCAGGCCGGGCGGCCGAGATGATGGTTCACGGAGAGGAAGCAGGCCTTGACCCTGGTGCCGAAAGCGATCTTTTGAAGGCAACAGACATAGCCCGTTCCATGGTTTGCAGATGGGGGATGGTTTCTTCTCTCAGGGGCTGTCTTCTGGATGTCAAAGAAAACTATCTGGGCGTTGAGTCGGCTGATCAAAGGTTTTTCAGTGAGGCAACCGCCCAGGCCATTGACAAGGCGGTTCAAGATATTCTTGAAGAGGCAGACCAAAAGGCTTACGCGATAATCGAAAAATGGAAGACTAAGATGAAACTTCTTGCGCGCACGCTTTTGGAGGAGGAGGAATTCAGCGGAGAAAGGCTCATTGCATTGATGAGGGAGCATTCTGAATAAACGTAACGAAATAAGGTTATTTTCGGCAACACAATGCTGACTGGGAACCCAAAAATATTCGATAGTTTTGTAAGCGAGGTGGATTTACATGGATAAGGGTTGCGTGATGAAAGAGGTCAAATCGTATAAGACCGTCGGGAATTTCCAAAGGCCGAAAATCAAAAATCCATTTTTTCATGGGGCACTGGCCGGTTATCTGAGGGAAGCGGAAAACAAGAGAAGCTCATCGGTTAAACTGATCTTCGTCCATGAAGGAAGAGTCAATGAATCACCGCCTTATTCATACCTTAACAGCAAATTCGACTGATTGCCGATTTCTCTTTGTTTTTCTCCCTGCAATAAAAAATAGCGAAGTAGCGTTTTTGAGCGAAAAAACCAAACGAAAATAACTGAGACCTCCTCCTCTCCTGCTTGAAATAGAAGGCATAGTTACCCGTCTTTATATGTGAAGCGAGCGTGCCCCCTCAGAACTCAACTAAGTCGGGGCATAGATGACAAAACATATTAGACGGAGGAAGAGAGTATGTCTGATAGACGGGTAATGGCAATCATGAAATGCCTTTCAGGAGACTTTGGCTTTCGATTTAGTGCACTGGCTGAGGAGAATTTTGAGATTTCTCCTCCTATAGAAGGGCTGGACCACAGAGTCTTTCTTAAGTTTGAAAGATCAGATGATATCATCAGGGCCGAATTGAGGTATTTTTTCGGCAATCTAAATGATGAAAATGATATAAGCGCCGGGGACATGCTTGATATGCTTGTGGAGAATAACGGCTCCTTCCAGAGCACTTCTGCCTACCTGAGTATCAAGGTTGTTGATGGGGTGCCCTTTGTTATCCTTAACGCTTGTCATTGCTTCCTGGCGAAATGGGAAGACAGAGATATAGCTGACATTATTCAGCTTCAGCTCCTCAATATCAAGGCAGGACTTATATCATGGAGCTACCCCGAAAGTATTAGTCTGTTTAGCAAAGGTCGCAATTGAATAAAGCTGAATCATTTACGGAGTTTTTTGGAATTCAAATATGTGCACGGCAGGAAGTTTTTATTATATAGGCGGGTGGCCGGATGATATCCGCGAAATCAAACAAAGGGTAAGGAGGTATATTTCTCTGTTGACACTCAATGGGGGATTGCATAATCTCACGGCTACAATACGGATTTATTATCATAAATCTCGCCGAAGGGTTAACTGAAATGAGCATAAGAGCCCAAGTGCCTATGCCGGGGAAAGCTTCGGGAATATTTCTTAGACCCTCAAATGTAGTTGTCCTCAAACACGAAGTCCAATGCCCGGGGGCGAAATGGAACCCTTGCGGCGCTTCGATTAAGACTAATCAAAGACATAAACGGATAAGCAATTGGATAATGACATATCAATGTATTATCCTTCTTCATCAATCTTAATGACTAAGGGCAGAGTTAAAGCAATTGTTTCATCTTTGGGCTTATAATCTTGGGAGGATAAGAGTAAAAGAAAAACTGATATCTAGGGCAAGATATACACTCCCACTCTAAGAGAAATTTCTTGCGGTTCTTAAGCGATGAGTATTTGGGAGGCTGCAATTGCTACAGTACACATAAAGCTTAATCAGGGGATAAACATGTTGCTAAGAGACGCGGCAAATGAACTTGGAGTCATTATTCCACTCAAATCAGAAACCCGACTGGCTTCTTTTCTTTCTGCATGCATAGTTATTAGGATTGCTATGTTTGCTGTCGTTTTCTCCATCCTTGTGTCAGGTACTGCCTGGAGCCAGTGTAGGAATATAGCCAAGGAACCGCCGAATGAAATTAAATCATTACCGGCGCCGCCTCCAGCCTATCTAATGGTTTTAGACCATTCCGGCTCAATGGGTTTGCGCACTGATTCCGGCCGAACCAGATGGGAGGAGATGGTTGAAAGATCAGTGGAATTGATAAAAACAATGGCGTTGGACGGCACATATTTGTGGATAGCAATTTTCAGCGCGCCCGCATCGAGAGCAAGTATTTATGAGTTTACTTTGAATAATGAAACGGACTTAATTGGCGCCATCAAAACAATTAAGGATTACCCCCATCCGATTGTCGGACGAGGAGGCACAGCGTTATATGACACCATAGACATGGCATTTGAATCGGCCGCAAGCATCTCCGAGAGGAATCCAGGGAAGTATGTGTCTGTTATGGTATATTCTGATGGCGAGGATGAGCATTCAACGCTCAAAAAAAGGGATATGCAAGAGAGATGGCAGGAGGATATTCAGCGATTTCCCCATCGGCGTTTGTTTCTTATACCCCTTGAAGGAGCTCAGGCACCTCTGAATCCCAGCGAGAACATCGTAATTGGAAATCCAAAGGTTCCTCTGTCGGTCCAGCTTTCCCAGAATGTAATCCGGCTGCCTTGCGCGCGAAGCAACCCCAATCCGATGATCTATCTGGATTTCTCAAGCTCACAACAAGTGCAGGGAATACTTAGTTCAATCCCCAAAACCTTGTGCGTCAAATGCAAATTGATTCCAGATACAATAAGCGGCATTGAGGCCGAGCTGAAATTCTCTGAATTTGAACTTGCAATGGGGAGAAATGAACTTCCAGTCATCATTAAAAACTTAGCAGAGGCAAAAGGGGAAAACCGTTTCAGGCTTGAATTGGAATACCCAGATCTTCCTCGTTACTGGATTATGGCCCCAAAAGAGATAAGCATAACTTTCGCCGAGTGCGCCCCACCTCCCATTTACTCCATGTGGCCGCAAACGGGCGACAGCTTTATGATGGGCAGCAACATCTGGTTCAGGGTGGATACTATACTGGACGTGGACATCGCCTGGGACTTCGGAGATGGCGAAGGGGGAACAGGCCAGATGGTAATGCATGCTTACCGGGAGGCAGGATCAAAGGAAGTAAGCGTAACGGCCAAATCACCGGAGGGTGCAACGAATAAAACGGCTGTGATAGAAGTAGTCGCCCCCATGAGTGTCCATCTATCCAGCCCTCAGGAGCGAAATTACTTCGAGGGAATCAATTACAAATTTTCATGCACTGGAAGCGGGACTATTGACCATTATGAGTGGGTTGTCAATGGAGTTCCCATAGCTGACCAGAAGGGTAGCGACTTTTCTTATTCCTTTCCTCGGGGAGGCAGTCACACGATTCAAGTACGGGGCATCGCCGGGAACGGGGCGTCGGTCTATTCGCCAGTGGTCCCTATTTCCGTAACTCCATTGCCTGTTCTGATAATTCGTTTCCCGGAAAGCGGCAGGGAACTCCCTCCCGGCGAAGAGGTAGTCTTTGATGCAATGGCCACAGAACCCATCCGAAAGGTCAGTTTTCGCATTCTGGATCCGAAGACAAGTGATTTGCTGGCGTCGGGAACCAGCCAAGTGGCTTCCCAGAGGGCAAGATGGGCACACAGCTTTCCACCCGAATGGTGCGACAAGGAGATAAGAATCGAGGCGGAAGGCATCCTTGAAGCCGGAATTCAACTGGAATTACCAAAGGCAGAGCCTGTTTCATGTTTCGTCAAGTCAAAGCCCCCGAAAGCCCAATTCGTAATTAAGCGCGGTGAAAGAGAGGTTGACTCAACCGCAACAGGTTCCACCATTACTCTTGAAGATCACTCTCTGGGAACTATCACCGGTCGCAAGTGGTCCCTGGACGGGAATCCGATTCCCGGCAGCGCGAATCAAACCAGCATCACTTATGATTGCAATGATCGCGGCAAGCTCACCTTCACACTTGAAGTTATTGGGCCTTGCGCAGGCTCCGCCGGGGCGGTTACTACTCAGAGTCGAACACTCCCAGTTCGAAATCGCTGGCTTGCATGGCTCGCACTTGTTCTGTGTGGAGGCATCTACATCGTTGTTTTTCGTCTTTTGACAGGCAATGCTCCACGCTATTGGACAATACATTATGAAAGAGATCCTTCTCCTCCCAAGGTGGCCCCGCGTGACTTGAAATTTCTTCCACCCAAAACCTCAGTGAAAAAATACTGGAGCCGAGTTCACAAAAGGGCAACCATACCTGTGAAGAACATGTTCCGGACTCCACACTGGAAAACTGGTGCAGGCAAGGATGAGGCACTGGTTCTTTCTGCCCAACGCAAAAAGAACAGGCTGGCGCCGGTGCTTGCGCCGCCAAACCGTGACTATAAGAGCATAACATGGGAGGCAGATCTCTCTGGAGACACATGGCACTTGGTAGATGGCCGGGCGCCTGATGACGAGGGTAGCAACGTCTGGTTCAAAGTGAAAACTTCCGACCCAGCGCCGACCGATGCCCTAATGCTGATAGGCATTTTTGTCATTTTCTCTGCTTTTGTTGCATGGATTTGGCATATAGCCTGATCGGCTTTGTTTGAAAACATCACTTTTTCGATTTTTGAAAGGAGAAAAGCATGGGAGCTAACATTTTAGTTGGATGCGGTGGTTCAGGCATCGAGACCTTGATCCGTGTAAACGAACTGCTTGCAGAGGATGGGCGCTGGCGACACCGCGTAGCCAAGGATATATACTATATCGTCATTGATACAGAAGAGGCAAAGCTCAAAAAATTTGAGGCAACGGTTGACTTCCATCTACGAGGGGCGGAGAGACCCCTCATCATATCCATCGAATTGTCCAAGGGCGTAACCAACCTGCAACCGCTGACTTACAAGCACTTTGTCGCACCCTTTGAGGATGGGGGCAATTTGAAAGGGCAACAGCGTCTATACGCCCACTGGTGGAATCGAGGGCCGGGGGAACCCTTCACAGCCCCGTGGGCTACTCCTCTGTACAATGGTGCTGGTCAGTGCCCTCCCGCTTCCTATTTTTTGGCTTGGCGCAACATGAAGGATATAGAAAAGCAATTCAAGACACTGATTGATCAAATCAGAGCCAATGCCCAAGGTAAAGAGAGAAGCGCGCCTCTCAAAAACCTTAATTTTTGCATAGTGGCAGGATTGGCAGGTGGCACGGGCCGGGGTTGCTGGACCCTAATTGCCTTTAAAATGCGGGAGCTTTTTAGTAAATATCATGCGACCGCAACGCCTTTGGCTTTTTTGTTCGACGCTTCTGTTCATGAAAATGTAATGCAAAAGCATCCTGATTACAGGACCGCAATGGAAATCAACTCACTGACCGGTATCTCAGAGCTTTCATGCTGGATGCGAAACATTCGTGGGGACGCAAGCCGAAAGCCTGTCTATTTTGAATACCGCCTGCCCGACATGGAGATGCCCGAGCAAAAGGATAGCGACGTTCTAAAAGTGAGGCTGGACAGAAATGTCTTAAATGCAGCGCCTGTGGACAGCGCTTACTTAGTCTTTCGGGATAGCGATAGAGCATTTCTTGAGGATAATATGGCCGCTCACGAAATGGTAGGCGCAGCCATCTATGCGGCCATTACTAGAAGCAAAATATCCGGGGAAAAGATTAATAACAATTTCCCATACCTGGGGATCGGAACAGCCACTTTCGAAATCCCTTCAAGCACTATACGTAAGTATTTCGAAGGGCTTGCTAGAGTCAAAGTCCTGCGCCTAATGCGCAAGCAGGATGAAGAAGTTCAGGATGATGTGGATGGAGCCGAAAGCACGTTTTTGGATAAAACCAGGCTTCTAGTGGGACTCAACAAAATGGATCGCAGCGCATTTAAGGCCGATAACCAAGGCAACTTACTCCAGCGGGCCTGTTACTTCCTCCTGGAATCCTTAGCTAACAAGATAGAGGCGTTGCATGAAGCTCTGAAAGAAGATGATATCGAAGGGGTTGCGGAAATAGCTAGATCACTTGCCAGACCTGATGAAAGAGACGCTTTAGACGCGGCAAAGGAAGCGGTAACAAAGGCCTTCGGTGCAATAAATCCGGACCCCAATGCCCAATTCATTTCCTGTCTGGAGAAACTTTATGAGAAGACCCAATCCATTGCCGCCATGCTGCTTTTCATACAGGGCGTTAACAATCGTCTTAGAGACACTCTCGCAAGTATGCCACCGGCGGACAGGCAATGGCTTGGCGAGGATGGGGATCTGGAAAAGCTGGTAGCCGACTATAAGGGTAAAGAATTTCTCCTGCTCGGAAAAAGATACAACGAAACTGAGATTAATGTCGTGATGGACAAAACCCCTAATGCAATACTATTTGCTCATTACGAAGCCTTCAAAGAGGCTCTGCTTGAGGCTTATTCGCCCCTGATGCAACTTACAGAACGTTTACAGGGAAAGGCGAGCAGAATGATTAGTATATTGAGCGGAGAGATAGAAGCCAGGTTGCGTAACGAACTTAAGGGTTTAGCGGGCTCTGAGTCTGACGAAGATGCTTTTAGGCAATTATTTGCCGACCCGGAAGCCCCGGAAAAAGGCGTGCCCCATCAATCGGAAACAGAGCGTTTTTACAAACGTATAATTAAGCCGTTACTTACCCAGAGCGAAGCCATGGCCCTTTTAACAGGAAAAATAACACTTCGCCCCCAGTTACGAAAGATGGTGCTGGATGCCATGCTTGACCGCAGTAGCGATCCCAAATGGGGAAACTCCTTTGATCCAAGTACAAGCCAAGAATACTTCGTTAAGGAATTAGAGACCAGGGTACGCGAGAATGGCGTTCTGCCTGAAAATTTCATGGAGGAGAATTTTTCGATCGAGATGGTTTTGTCTAAGATCAGGGAGGCTTGGCAAAATCGCCTTGTCAATTTGATAAATGACAATGACGCATACAAAAATGCAGAGGATCGCTTAGAGGCTTTCTTCGGCGTCAAGCCGGGCCGAACGAACAACCAAATCGATATCCCGATGCCGAAAGATTTTCTCATCCAAATGGCCATTTCACTGGGAAGAAGTTGCCAGCCATACTGGCAGGTGGCAGACGATGAAATCAAAGAAAGACAAGTTACGGTATTCTCGCCTACGGGACTATCAGACGCCATCGCAAAAGATAAAACAGCAAAGAAAGAAATTGGGGAAGCAAAAATAGAACTTTGCATGCCTGAAAAGGGAACAAACGAATGGGAAGGAAGCAACCCTTTTTTGATGCTCGCGTTCTCTTCATATCAATTGAAGTCGCTGGTAAAGGAAACAGATAACTCCCTCAATATCCTGTCACTGGGGTACTGGAGCCGGGGGGAGCTTTTGAAATGGCTTCATAAGTGCGAGGACCCCAAGGGAACGTCTATACTGTCTTTTACCAGCGGCAACAAAGGGGTCGGATATGTTGACCCAATCTATGTTCACGAGGAACTACTCAGCAGCATGCGATGGAAACCATGGATGACGATGAAATCCGAAGATAATTTGGAGTTGAACAGAGGCCTGGATGCCTTGATCTATGCACTCATGGAGCCTGCCGAAGACAGCAGGATCAAAGCAGAGCTGGAAAAGCTCAAGTGGCAGTGTCCCCTGATCAGGGATACTGGAAAAGAAAAATATGTCTTTACCCGCAAGATATACAAGATTGCCGAGGACGGCGAATTTCGCGATGACCCAGGTTGCGACTGGAAGTCAAAAAGTAACATTTGTGTAAGCATATGGAAGGTTTTAGCCCTTCTAATGGGGGATGCTGACAAGGCCAAATCAAAGAAAGCAGAAAAAGGTCCCAATTGGACAAATCAAATCCTCCGGGAACGGAAAATATTTTGGGAAAAGATAGCCCCTCGCATTGGCTGTGCGCCAGGTTCGGACGACTACAAATTTCTTAAGCGCGCATTGGAACGCTTTCTGGTAACTAAGAAAGATCATTCCGAAACGGATGATCGTTCCACATGGGAAAAGCTCATCCTGCGCCTTGAAGAGGAGTTCTAGCGACTCATTTAATAAGAAAATCCCTTTTTTCATAAAATTAGGCGCTATTGAAATTCCACCGCAGGGAGAGCGTCATGGCCAATCTTATATTGTTTGCAGAAGATGATCGGTTTACAGAACTAGTCAACGGCTCTGGACTGCCCAGAAACCTCTGGTGCAACTGCGGAGAAGGCAATCATACGGCTAATTGTCCCAACATGGAGTCTAAGTCTCAGTTGATTCACAGGCGTGACCCTGCCCGATTTCTAGAGCCTATTAAACTCGAACATCTTACGGAAGATACAGAAAAAAAAAGAGCGGAACGACTGACGCAGCAATACCAGGACATGCTTTTCTCTGAACTTTTGCGCTCAACTGTATGCCACCTTGTAATTCTCGATGAAATCCTCGCAAAAAAGCGATCGGACGGGGAGAAGTCCAACAATTTGCAAGGAATAGACAATCTGGGCAAACTGTTTGACTGGTACAAGCGTTTTGCAAAGGCAGCCGAACTTAGCACCAATAAAAGGCATAGGGAATACAATCACGTCTTGATCCTGGTTGCCGTTGACAATCTTATACTGAGCATGGAGGATTTAGACTGCCTTCAGGCATTACTGCAAGGCGCCGGAGCTGATCTGCCACTGATTGATGCATGTTATCTTATGACACGCCAATTAGAACTTGGCCCAAATGACTCTTTTCACGCAGAGCATATATGGCCTATTTATATAGGTCGGCTTCTGCTCTCCCTTGCTTTCCGCAAAGAAATACCAAGAAGTGAACACTTAAGGATCTGGAGGGCATTGGAATTCTTGCCGAGAGTGGATAAGCAGATTGCAGAAAAATCCTTTTTTGAGGGCATGAAAATGGCTTATGGGCAGTTAGAGAGCGAAGGTCATGCCGATTTGGATCGCTTTTATCCCAAACCATTTCCTATCCCAAAGCCCGATCTGGCGGACAAGGAAATTCCAAAAGCCGAATTTTGGCATAAGTTTCCCGTGGAGAACATCACAGACAAGGTGATTTCAGACCAGCGCTGGGATGGTGAACTTGTTAATGTGGGGAGGACATTCAATTTGGCATTGGGACGGGAGATCCTGAGGAAGGAGCCCAGTGCCCGCATGGAGGTGCGCAATGTGTGGGGCGCAGTGCACCAGCAGCACTCACTCGTTTACACCGCCAAGAAACAATTAGAAAATGTGCTCTCTAATGTTGATCTAAGTTTGACAAAACGCCTTAAAGACATACACCTAGCTGAAGAAAAAATAAGGGACACCGACAGGGAGCGGGACGCGTTGGCTGAGAAAACTCTGGGCTGTGCCCCCGTTTTCCAGGAAGCCCAGTCGGCTTTTGTGGAGTATGGTTTTCGGTTGGCTATCGGCTTCGCGGTGACTCTGCTGGTAGCCTACTTTGCAATGACTCTTCTTCGTTCGCTAGGAGCTATTATTCTACCCGATATGGCAGGCGCGTTCAGGTGGATTTCAATCATTACGGTCGGTCTTGCCGCCGGCGTGGGAGCTCTTGCGGGTTCTCTATTGCCATGGTTTCTGGAGAAGATTGCAGGAAAAAGAGCAATGGAGGGATACAGCGAGTTTCTCGGCAGCTTGGACAAGAATGTCAAGGAACGTCATAAAAATTGCCAGGACCTTATACAGGCATCTTACACATATCTTAATGCGCTGCGAAGCAAAGCCGCGGCCAAGCGATTGCTGCTTCTTCTTACCCGTGTCATAGCCGTATTGCAAACGGAGTTGTTTCCAAAAGACCCTGGCGTTCAACCTGGCGAGACAGCGCTGGAATTGCCGGGAGACACCACGGACGTTTTTACTTGGATGAGCCGGAAGGAGCGCATAGGTTTTCGGAAAAAAACCTCGATTGACGTCGAAGCAGACTTTGATTTGGATCATAGCAAAATCAAAGCTATCGTCGACTCCAGGCTCAGCCCGGATGATTTATCCTGCATAGCGAAAGATGAAAATCTAACTTTCATGTGGCAAGCATTCTGCAGCAAGAACGACCCCGCGCAAGCAGGCAATCTGCCTGCGTCGGCTCTCATCCCCAAGTTAAGAGACTTCTGTTACGGCATGCACCAGGCTATTATGGAGGAGTTGCATAGGCAGGCAGTAAAGGGAGCAGCAGAGAAAAACGCCGGGAAAAATATACTTGATAAATCTCTAGAACCTCTTGATTTTCATTATTATTTTTCGGCATTGGCACCCGATGGTATGGACCCCTCCAAAGTGAACCAAAGACTTTACCTGCGCCGCCAGCTCGCAAAGGAACTTGCCGTCAATCGGAGAATACCAGTTGATTCGCCTCCCCTACTAGAGAGAATTCCCGCCTATGCCTATTTTTTCGAGGAGGCCGAAATTTCTATACGCCGCAAGGACGATGGGGCAGTCTCTTTGGTGAACCCATGAATAATAAGCTCACCGCCAATAACGGTCTAATAGAGGGTTTTTCCAAAAAGGGAATGAACGAAGCCGAGCTATTTCGGGATAAGACTCTTGGAAAGTGGTCATCTCATCCCTACTGGACAAAACGAAGACAAATCCTGCTATGGGGGATTTCATTCATCCCATTGGCAGTGGCTGTCCTGATAGCTTTTTACGCTGTTTTTGTCCTGGATGCGCTGGAGCAGCCGAGGTGGTGGGAGGTGCTTACCCAACGCACAATGCTTTTTGGCATCATCTTGTTCGTCCTCTCCACATTCATGCTCTCAGCGCTCATGACTTGGACGTTATGCATGCGCTTGGCCCACATCCTAAACCGGCGACGCATTGAAGGCGACGCAGGAGCCGAGCGACTTAGAATCAAGCCGTGGCTCCTTGCCTCAACCATGGCCCTGGGCACTTTGGGTCCTTTTTTTTTCACCCATTTACAGGGAGTGACGACCTTATTCCGATTTCTTTTCCAGCTTTTCGCCGTGTTGCCAATTTTGGGTGTCCTTGTCTGGATGTGGGTAATGGGCAAGACCAAGAAAGATACAAGAAAAAGAAGATATTGGATCTTGGCTTTTTGTGCAGTTCCAGTTTGCCTGCTGATTTTAACACTTCTAATAGACTTAGAACTTTATCAAGGATTGGCGCGCTGGCCCTGGTACGAAAGCATCGGAAAGCCGTTTCTTGGTCTTCTAGTGCTTACACCTTTTAGCTGCATGGTTTTCGCGGTATGGCTCCTATGGAAAAAGGCGGATCACGGTGAAGCTGAACCAGATGAAACTGAGAAGACACCTTCTCTGTGGAAACGCTTCAAAAGTCGCCTGAAAGGATTTCTCGGTATCGGAAAGCTAACAGATATGCAGAAGAAAGGACCTGACGCGGAAGCTCCACCAGATTGGCTAAATGATTTGCTCAATAATCTTCCTGAAGGATGCATAGCCCCCAAGGGTTATGAATCCCTTAAAAGGGAAAAAGAAGAGACGTCGAATATCTCAAAGCGGGAAGATCTAGTTGCGCTTTTTGGAGGCATTATCCCTACCGAGGACCAAGCAAAACTTGTCGATCTGTTCGTGAGTAGTTACGAAAGAGTTATAGACGTCATCGAAAGTGGCGAAGGAGACGGGCAGGAGTTGAGTGCTGATATACTGCTCCACGGCGAACCAGGCTCGGGAAAGACAACATCCTTGGTGGCTTGCGCCTCCTATGCGGCGTTCGTCAGGGGGCAAAGGGTCCTTTTTATGGCACCCAACATGTTTCGTGCCAAATTCATGGAAGAACGCTTAAATGCTTACCTCAAAGCGGTAAGGCTTCATTATTACATTCAAGCGCAGTTCATCACAGCCCAAACAGTTGCTGATTGGATAAACCTCGCCAGCATGGATGGGGAAGAGCAGGGTGCGCAACCGGGAGTTCTTTTCCCACAAATTATCGTGACCACACCGCAGATGCTGGAGGAGCAACTTTACGGAGTGGATGAACATGGGAAGTCGCTGGAGGTCCTCAGGCGGTTCATCCTTTCTATCGAAGTTATGCTGGTGGACGATTTCATGGATTATTCCGAAATCGAACGTTCCAATATACCGTTTATTCTCGACAAGCAGAGGATGCTTCTCTCTGCTGAATTCCTGCCCCTTCAGACGGTCGTTGTCTGTCCTCTTCTTGCAGAAGTGGGGAAGCGATTTTTGGGAGAGCGCTTGCTTACGAGCGAGCGTTATCGGGAAGACAGGACAGTGCTTCTTCGGCCAAGACCCAATGGACATGCATGGAAGGTGAAGCTGGAGGCAGAGGATGTGGATCAAGCAATGAAGGCCCTGGTTGTACAATGCCTCAAAAATGGCCTTGACACCGTTCTTTACATGCGGGTTCTCGACGAAACTGCAAGGAAAAGCCAACAGCAGGAATTAGTCACTAATGCAGGTGGTGGAAGTCTTTCGATCATATCAGATCTCGACCAGCCACTTTCTGGAACCAAAAATGTGGATGCTATTTTTTATCAGATGGCTGTCAGCGAGGATGTATTTATGTCACTGCGCCTTAGTATGGGCAATGACGACACGGTCATCTTTGCCATTTCTCAGAAGGGAGAGCCGCACGAGTTGAGGAACGAGGGTATCCTGCCAGTAGTTTTGGATCGTTCAGCCCTGGCGATCCAGCTTCAGCATCTGAGAAGTCTGCTGCGGCTTCTTCCAGAGATGTGGCCTATTAAAGCCGACGCATGGTATCAGTTGGGGATTAGATACGACAAGATTGATAAATACAGCCCGAAGGATTTAGCCTATGCACGTTTCGGCATAGATGAATGGATTGAGGATGAATATCGTGACAGACTTTGGCCCTACCTTTATCTGTGTGACAAACTTCCAACATTGGAGGTAGTGGATGTCTGTCTTATGCCTGAAGAAAAGAGGCATCTCTATCGCCATAAGTCCGGGACTGAGGATTACTTGTTTTTTGGTGCACCGGCCGCGGATGGGCAGTCAATCGCCACCAAAGAAGTGCCGGCATGGTGGAAGGACGGTACCACGTACAAGACACTTCGAGCTGCTGACATGGCTTATCTGAACGCTTTCCGTCTGGTACACGGAAATGAGGTCTTCGTTTCCATGCCACCTAAACAGACCAAGGAAGGAATCGAACTAATAGCCAAGCGATTGGGTGGTAAGGGTTGGCAATCGGGGGATGAGGCTTATTTACCAATCTTTGACATCCAGTGGGATTTGCCGAACAATCAAAGCATAGAAGGCATGGGAGGCGGATCTGCGCAGTCAGTGTACTGGTTTTGTATAGAACAGAAAAGAGTTCCAATCCATAGTTCGGTTATTGGAATAATGTCCGAGTATGCTGAAGTGAATGATATTCAAGCAGTGAGATTTGACTATGATTCATTGATTTCGGGCATGCTTCTGGCTCCGCGTAAAATTGACAGTAGTAAATTTAACGAGACCATCTCGCGGGGGCTCGCTGGAAAATGGACAACAGGCAGTGAGATTTTTCGCCCTGAGTTAACTGGAGCATTTAATTATGCGCTGAACCGGAGGGCTCCAGGATTGACCTTTTTTGCAAGAGTCCTGTGCTTCTCTCTTGCCAAGGGAAAGAACGCAATCGGCTCGGCCATCCTGTGGTTGCTGGAGCCGGTACGTGGCGGACGCACGGCCATGGTGCCACTGGATCTGCTTATGAGAGATAAACGGGAGCGAATTTCCCTTTTTCACTCTGTGCTCTGGTTTTTGCAGAGTCTCAAGCAGTCAAAAAATCCAGTTCGTTTCCTGCGTAGGTTCGCCCGGCTGGGATACAAAGGGGATGAAGCCCTTGAGAACCTTGATATATCTATCAGGTTGATTGAAAACATAATTGCCGCAGCAAAGGTGTCTCTGGATTCTGTTGCTAATGACGAACCCATGCCGGTTCAGCCTCCTGACCCAATGGACCCACGAGCAATAAAGCCCGTTAATCCTGAACTGGACCCATCGCCTAACCAATGGGACACCGCCCAAGACGTTACACCTTGGGAAGAGTGCATGGATATCTTATGGAAAATGGCTGCTGACAAATGGCCTGATCTGCCCGGTAAACTTCTTGATTCGTGGAACTATGCTCTGCGAATTCTTGTCGAGTGCCAGACCCCTGGGGTCTTTGATGAAGAACTACCGATTACTGCGCCCAAGAATGCAGCCTTCATAATCGAAGGTCAGAGGCTCTTGGTTTTGCCGGCCGGCGGGACAATCGGTAGGGATTTCATCAAGGATGCTGAGCTGCTACTTAGCTCGGCTGCGCAAGGACTTACTGTTGATGAAGGCACTACTATAATCATTCGAATATGGGTCTTGCCAAAGGAAGAGGTTAAGGCAGGACGCAATCCCCGGCTCAGGGACCCGCTAAACGGTCTTGTGGCTGGCGGTTTCTCCAGGAACGGGCTGTTTCTGAAATCAGTGCATACTCCTGTAACGCTTCCGCCTGTATTGCCGGACGAAGTTCCGTCACCGATTCAAGGCTATTCCGCCCCTGACTCAGCGCCGCCTGTGCAGGCAACCTGGAAAGAGGTATTTCCCCCGGGTGCATTCATAAGCACGGGCGCCCAGGACGTAGTTTTCGAGTGGATGCACGCAGGCAAGAATTACAGACTTCAGTGGGGATTTGAAAACGGTTTAAATCTTCGCAGCAGGTATCTTGAGGTATTGAATGCGTTGCCTTGGCGAGTAAATTCTAAGTCCCATTTCGAGTTTATATGCAATGATCCATACTGTGATGCTGTGGTAGAATTAACAGGCCGACTTCTCGAAATTTACGGCGGAAAAGTTGATACGGGAACAGCAGAGTTTTTCCTGTCTTTCGTTCAGGCCTTCCCATATATCCATGATCCGGATCATATGAGCTGCGACTGGCCCCGGTTCCCTTCCGAAACACTGCTCAATATGGGCGGAGACTGTGAAGACACGAGTATTACGCTTCTCGCAATGCTGAGGCATCTGGGCATTGACTCCGGTTTGCTCAGGATGCCTGGGCACATAGCTGTCGGAATTGCCGGACCTTATTCGGGGATGTATTACACATTCAGTGGAAAGCGTTACTATTATGCGGAAACAGCAACCGACGCAGCTTACCGCCCCTTGGGAGCCAGCAGCGATTTGGCGGGAACTGCGGAGTTGGTGCCTTCGCCTGCCGAAGGCATTACTCTTCTACCGGTAAAAGTGCTTTCGGTTAATATGGAATATGGGAAGGACGCAAAGGTCAATGTTACATTGTTTTCCGGTCAGCGAATAGAAAAAGAAGTGCAGGTAGCAGCCTATGCGAGGAGCAGGTGCGGGGTTTTCGAAACCAGTGGCAATGTCAAGCTAATCGGAGCTGCTACCGTGCCCCCGCTCGCAGTTGAAGCCGGCCTGATTGAGTGCGTAATTCCAGTTGACCTATCCGGCACTAGTACAGATAGCCAATACCTGGATATCGTAGCTCACAGCGACAGCGGCGTCCTAGGCATGTGGCGGGCAGCGGTTGAGTTTACAATCAAGCGACGATAGGCGGGAAGTTGTTACGGGATTAAAAGAGTGGAATCTTAGAATCTGAGGGCACTTCATGAAAAGATTATACTTATAATTTTATTGAGTTACAGGCATGCATTCCAACTCCAATTCCCATCCTCTCCCGATTATTGTTCGCTTGCCTAAAGCCTGCGATCCAAACATCCCGTATTCACTGCCGATAGGATCGTCAGGGCTTTTTTTTCTG
>Ga0066650_10000141_pt1 | contig 20724 bp, 21 predicted proteins | sample CryGey092014_all_FD_59539 | JGI IMG/M metagenome (GOLD analysis project Ga0066650, IMG submission 59539) | Groundwater microbial communities from aquifer - Crystal Geyser CG23_combo_of_CG06-09_8/20/14_all | ecosystem: Environmental > Aquatic > Deep subsurface > Groundwater | place: USA: Utah...
AGGTTGATTGCCTCCTATCAGCTCACCCGGGAGTTGATCAACTTCAGAAATAGGGAAAAACGAAAACGATGGCAAAGCTTTGCGGGCGCACCATCGTTTCCAGATTGCGACAACATGTGTTGCCACCCAGTAAGTATAAGAAGGTAGCGCATGTTCCGTCAACAGGAAGATGATGTGTTTAATTCTTTCTATTCTTCTCATCGGGAATTAAGGAGAGGCACGGGGCAGCTCTGCTTATCCTGGTGAGAAGAATGGGAAGAACGAGGGTATGATAGATTACTTTCTTTTTTCACCCCCGGGAGCTGGATTCGTCTCGCTTCCGCGGTGAAGACGGAAAAATTATTTTAACAACTATGAAGAAAATATTTATCCTAACTGCCCTTGGGATTTTTTTACCTGGTCTAGTTTTCGCTCAGCAATGCAAGTGGGTGTGTGATGACGCGAGTGGCGGGACTACCGATTTTTCGAACCAGCTTCAGCTTTCTGAATTTTTACCAAATCCTACGGGTGACGATACAGCGGGCGAGTTTATCGAAATAGAAAATATAACCACAAAAACATTAGATCTTGCGGGATGGCAGCTTGTGGATGCATCGGGGAGGAAGTTTACATTTAAAGAAGGTTCAATTTCAGCAAAAAGATTTTTGGCTATTTATCGGCCAACAACCAAAATTTCTTTAAATAATTCTGACGGTGAGACGGTCTCGTTACTTTCACCTGACGAAAAAATTCAAGACGAATCAGAGTTCGAAGGCACAGCACACGAAGGCATATCGTACGCGCGAGACAAAAGTAGTTGGAGTTGGACTACCCAGCTCACGCCTGGGAAATCAAATGTTTGTAAGATTCCAAATGAACCACCTAAACTTAAGGTTATTATTCCTGATACTGTATTCGCCAATCAAGTTGCGGAATTTTCTGCGAGTAATTCCACAGATCCAGATGGTGATGTCCTGCACGCGACATGGAAGTTTTCTGATGGGAAAACAGACAAAGGAATTGAGGTTACACATACGTTTGAAACGAGCGGGGAGTATTCAGTTCATGTTGAACTTTCTGACATGAAAGGTGGGGTCGCTTTAGACGATTATAATTTTTCCGTGAACCCATATGATTTATCTAACACAGTTTTTATTAACGAGCTTTATCCAAAACCAGACACGGGCCAAGAAGAATTTATTGAATTGATTACTGAAGGTGACGCGTTGGTTGAACTTGGAGGTTGGCAGTTAACTGATGGGACACGGACGCATACGTTCCCTCAAGAGGCACAGCTTGAAGTAGGTGGCTATGTTGCTGTATACAAATCCGAATCAGGGATTGCATTAAACGATACTGGTGACAGTGTACAGCTTATTCGACCAGACGAATCCATTGCTGACTCTCAAACATACACAAGCGCACAAAAAGGAAAATCATATTCTCGATATGATGCAGAGTGGCTGTGGGCAACCCCGACACCGGGCACTGAAAATGAGGTGCAAGATTCTGGTGTAGTGCTTGGCGCCATGACTGCGCAGGCAGCTGAAGGCGCAACACATCAACCCTCGAATGTTATTGTGTCGCAATCAGTGTTAGATCGATATGGTTTGTATATTTTTATCACGCTCGCTGGTGTGGTTGTTGGTTTTGGATTGTATAAAAAATGGCGTGCTGACCGCGCAGAGCACGATGAATATGATGCTGGATAACAAAAAACACTTCCTGAAAAATAGAAGCGTTTTTTGAAGTTATTTATTGGATGACTCCACCCCATTCTGTAACCGTAAATCCGGTACGTTGTGGAGTGTGGATTGTAAATCCTTCTACATCTATTGGCGCGTCCAGTGGAGAGAAATCCATAAGCACGCGGATGACTGTGTCAGGCTGGGGTGTTATGTGAAGTGGTGCAAGCTCGTTCATAACGCGTGTATCGAGGAATGATACGAAATAATACGGCGCGTTTTGCATTCGCGGTTCCCAAAATTCCTCAAAGTCAGAGATTTCTTTTTGATTCAATCCAAATGCCGCAAGTTTTTCATTTAGGAAGGAATGTACGTCATGGCGCGCCACAGACCATCCTTTTGTTGGTTGTGCGTAGATGCCACCTTTTCCTTCCCAGAATAAATATGGATAGCGCAACCCTGACGCAAGGTCGGTGAGTTCACTTTCAGGTGTCGCACTGACGTTCCAACCAGAGCTATATTCTGGGTCAGAGTATGTCATCCCGCCGACTGGGTCAACATGGACTGAAATGTCTGTCGTTTGTTTCGGATATAGGTAAATAACCGGCTTGCCACACTCTGCCTGAGGTAAAAATGAATTATTTTTAAAACGGATTAATCGATCGAATGGATCATGCCAGAAGAACATCGGATGCTGTGTGACAAATGTATCGTAAGAAATTTTGTCTTCCTGATACCCTGGATAATAGTCATTATTATATAAGTCTTTCAACAAGCTGTTGTTATTATCTTTAAGCTCATAGATTGGGTCACCAAATGAATTTGTTCCCATTTGCTGTAATGTTGATAGTGGCAATACGCTCGGGTCCATGACATCTGCGTAGCTTGAGCTACCGCAGCCGGTTTGCGTTGCATAGCTGTACATGGTTTCATTTTTTGTTGTGTCATTCCACGTTATATCTGGGATTTCCTGGTCGTTCACGAAATCTATATCAAGCGAATATACTTCAGTGAATCCATCAGCTCGCTTAATGAAGAATCCATACGTTGAAAAATCATCTACACTCGTTGGCTCGGGGTATCCTTTTGTTGTATAAACATCGCCATACGTTGGATGTGTGAATATTTTTGTTACTTTGCTTGCATTGAAAACTGGGTGAGTCCACTGATCGCGCGCAAATGTTTCTCGTGCCGCAGTGCCAGTAATTTTATCTGGGTACGATAAATCGCTCAGTGCAAGGTTGGTATTTACGATGAACTTTGATGTATCAAATCCGTCATCTGTGTATGTGTCTGACGAAGATGCAGCGATTAAAATGAGCGTATCGCCGTCTTTAATAAATCGATGCATGTCCGGCCTAAATGCGGGACCTTCTGGATAAGAGCTTACAAGAATTACTTGATCGCCCGCATATTGCCCTGATGCAACGACGCCGTTTGAGTAATAGGTTGCTCCATCTTCACGACTGTATCCACTCCCCGTATCAGAGAGAAAAACATGCAAGCTGTCAGTTTCTTCTGGATCATGCCAGGTTACTTGTATTGTCTCTGTTGGTTGGGTGTTAGTATTTGTCTTTGCTTCAACGGTCGTATTTATATTACTCCCGTTGATGTTTCCATTAATATTTTCGTTCGTTGTCCCATTGATGTTCGCTGTATTTATATTTGAAACATTTATATTTGAAATATTTGTATTTGCGACTGATACATTATTGTTAGCAGTATTTGTTTTATTTGCGTTTAAGCTTGCGAGAAGGTAGCCAACAATACTTCCGACAACGACAATAGTTCCTAAGATGATAAATACAGCTGTGCGTTTATTGATATTCATATTCCTATGGATAAATTATATGTCCGTTTTGCAATCCTGATTTCAGCTCATCTGAAACTATGGATTTTTTAGCAAGTTCCTGTAATAGTGTATCACGTTGCTCACGATCAAGAAAAGAAATTGTGAAGTTTGCATTCGATAAAGGATAGAGCCAAATTTCAGTCTTGTCCGTGGATAGCGATATGCCAGCAGCAAGACTAGTTTGTGTGTTTTGTGAAAATGTTTGGTCAAAGATAAAATTGCCCAAAGAATAGAAAATGAATTTTCCATTATATTCTTCGATCGGCTGTATGACGTGCGGGTGCGTGCCTAAAATAAGATCCGCGCCAGCATCAATCATTGCATGCGCTGTTTGTGTTTGTGATGAGGATTGTATTGTCTGGTATTCGTTTCCCCAGTGCGGCGTCACAATCAGAAAATCCACCAACGATCGTACCCTGGTGATTTCATCGGTGATCGCGTTGAAAGATGTATTTTCGAGTGCATTGTATCCAACAAATCCTACACGTGTTCCGTGGATTTCAGTGATAGTGGAGATACCTTCGGAATTTTTTGGATGGCCATAGTAGGTGAGACCAGCATCCTTAATGTATGTTTGGCACTGGGTAAGGCCTGGCGCGCCGAAATTGAGTGTGTGGTTGTTGGCAAGATTGAATGTCGTAAATTGATACGCGCGTAAGGTTGAAAGAAAGCTTGGGTTAAACGTAAAAAAAAGGTTGTTTGGATCAAGGGCTCTCTGATTAAAATCCGTAAAACAGCCTTCAAGGTTAGCAAGGGTAATATCAGTCCCAAGCCAAAATCGTGGACGCGTAGTAAAATAGGATTCTAGGCCGGTTGATTTAATATGTTTAGCAACATACCGATCGAGCATGGTATCCCCAAGTGTCAGCATTGTAAATTGTTGAGTGTACGTTATGTCTCCGGCTTGAAATATGCCGGTAATATAACTTGTCACGTCAGCCATGTCTGGTTATTTTGTTAATTCAGATGCGTTGGAGTGATCAACGAGAGAAAATTGTTTTGCTTTTATTTTAGACATCACTTGAAGCATAAGTGTGAGTGCGTTTGGCGAATCAACATCAGTGCGTGTTGCGCTTACTGCGTCAACCGCGGAAATGGCTGCCAATGCTTGCGTGTCATGAAATTCCGCTTCCAGCGACGATAGGTTGTGTGAAAAATCGAGTGAGGCGATAACTAATGTGTCCTGGTCTATCTTGTCCGCTATAGCTCCCGCGAGTTTGCTTATTGCCGCATATGATGCTCCCGTTTTGATCGCTATAGGGACAATCATCGCATCTGGAAATTCATGCGCGATATATGGGATGACATTCGTCACTCCGTGTTCGTGCGGATATATCCGAGGGTCATTCACTAATCCCGCTGCCTCAAGAGCTGAAATAATTTTTGTGTTTGTATGCAATGTACCAAAAGATGTTTCCCAATCATAATCCGTTGTCGTAAATGCGCCGTCGCCAATTTCAAAATGATTCGGGCTCAAAATAATAATTGTTTCTGGCTTACTCTCAATCGATTTAAGTGTATGAGCGATGAAATTTCCCGCAAGCAAATGGTGGTTAACAATTGCGCCACGGACATTTGCATGTGTTGTTTCTTTTGACAGGGTAAAGTTGTTTTTAATATCTTCTTTATCTTGTGGATATGCTACATGGGTGCCTCGCGCCAGGCCTGCATTTTGAGCTAACGGCGCCACCCGTGTTGGTTGAAAAAATTCTTGAGTTATTAAATATGTGACGCCAATGCTTACGAAGGCGACGCTCACGCAAAGCAGAAGGGTGTGTATTCGAATGTTGTGTGGATTCGACGGCATATATGCATCATACACCATTGAATTTTCTATATTTTTTTAAAGAGAAAAATCAACAATTTAGCATTTTAGAAAACTTATGTTTTGTGTTACACTGTTGGCATTATTAAGTAATATTCCTATATGGTTCAAGAAGAAGACATTCACATCAATCTCGAGAGCATTTTTCAGGAGGTGCTCGCAAAGCGTCAAGAAGAAGGCGCATTTGATCAAGAATCATATGATCAGTTTGTTGAAGATGTATTAGAGGAGAAACTTGATCGTGGCGAGTTACATGATGATGATGATATCGAAAATTGGACTGAGCAACTGAAGAGTAGATGGAATGAAGTAGAAGAGATGGATGCTGAAAAAGAGGACGGCGGGAGCATTTAAAAAACATACACGCAGGAAAAAAAGGGGGACGCAATGCCCCCTTTTTAGATATTTGCTACACTACGTATATGCGTAATAAAAATAAAGATATCTTTCTTGTTATCGACGCAAATTCGCTTATGCATCGGTCGTTTCACGCCCTCCCTCCCTTTTCGACAAAAGACGGGACGATCGTGAACGCGGTGTATGGTTTTTTGTCCACACTCTTAAAAGCCGTGAAGGATTTTTCTCCGAAGTATGTTGTTGCGGCATTTGATTTACCTGGCGGAACATTTCGACATGAAACATACACAGAATATAAAGCAACGCGAGAAAAGGCCGCACAAGAATTATATGACCAGTTTCCAATAATGAAAGAAGTCTTAGGCGCAATGGGGATTTCAATTTTGCAAAAAGAGAAATTTGAAGCAGATGACATCATTGGAACGGTAGTCCAAGAGAAACGTGATAATGCGCAGTATATTATTTTAACAAGCGACATGGACGCTCTGCAGTTGGTTGATGACGACACGTCTGTGTATCGCTTGCGGAAAGGAATTACAGACATAGTTTTGTTTGATGAAAAGGCTGTGAAAGCAAAATACGGATTAACGCCATCGCAAATCGTTGATTACAAAGCGTTGCGAGGTGATCCGTCTGATAATATTCCCGGAGTAAAAGGAATTGGTGAGAAGACTGCCGTTGAATTGCTACAGACATTCCATACGCTCGATGGTATTTATGCAGCTGTTGAAAAAAAAGATCCACGCGTCAAAGCCGGAATCCTCATGAAACTACACGAGCAAAAGAAAGAATCATATATGAGTCAAACGCTGGCCCGGATTGTCCGTGATGTGCCAATTACCATAGACACGAAAGATGTGACGTGGAAATCATATGATGCTGATGCAACGCGGAAAGTGTTTCAGAAATATGAATTTAAAAGTTTGTTAACGCGCTTGCCAAATAATGAAAAAAAAGAGCCAGAGGTAAAATCAAAGAAAACTTCGGGTACTGCGGTACATGAACCAAAACCACACGCCAAAACCTCTGCTGCCTACACTCTTATTGCTACCGATAAAGATTTTTGTACGTTTCTTGACGCTTTGGAACCCCAGACAGCATTTGCGATTGACACAGAAACAACTGGCATCGATCCGCTCCAGGCAACATTACTTGGCATAAGTATTGCATGGAAAAAAAGGGAAGCATATTACTTAGATATCGCGGGACACTCGAAGTGGCTGAAAGAATTGAAGCCAATACTTGAAAATCCAAAAAGTAAAAAGTTTGGGCATAATATTAAATATGATCATCATGTGTTGCGCGAAGCCGGTATCGATGTGCATCCGCTTTCATTTGATACGATGATCGCGTCATATTTAATCCGCCCGGGGATAAGACAATATAGTTTAGACGCCGTAGCCTTCAAAGAACTCGGGTACAACATGCAACCGATAGAAGATTTGATCGGAAAAGGGAAGTCTCAGATTACCATGGACAAGGTTCCGCTTGAGCAGGTGTCTTGGTATGCGTCGGAAGACGCTGACTACACCTATCAGCTTGTAAAAGCTCTTGCACCACAACTTGCAGAGCATGACCTTGAAAAGTTGTTTGATGATATTGAAATGCCACTTGTCCATGTTCTTGCCAGCATGGAGCGCGCAGGAGTTGAAATTGATTCAGTATTTCTTTCTACAATGGAGAAAAATATGGCAAAGAAAATTGTGGCGCTTGAAAAACAGATTTATGCACATGCCGATCATGAATTCAACATAAACTCGCCATTGCAATTAAAGGTTATTTTGTTTGATGAACTAAAGTTGTCTAGTGAAGGGTTATCAAAAACAAAAACCGGCATTTCTACGGCCGCGGCTGAACTTGAAAAATTACAGGGGCAGCATCCGATAATCGATGCAATAATGGAATATCGGGAATACGCGAAATTACAAAGCACGTATGTGATTGCGTTGCCGAAACTTATTAATCCAAAAACAGGGCGCGTGCATACCAGCTATAATCAGACGATAGCCGCAACGGGCCGACTTTCATCATCTGATCCGAACTTGCAAAATATTCCTATCCGAACACCGCTTGGGAATGAAATACGAAAGGCTTTTGTTGCAAAAAAGGGATGTATATTACTGTCCGCAGATTATTCTCAAGTTGAGCTTCGTATTGTTGCGTCTCTTGCGAATGATGAAAAAATGATAGAAGCGTTTAAAAAAGGTGAAGATATCCATTCACGCACAGCAGCCTTTATATTTGAGGTCCCACTTACAGAGGTGACAAAGGATATGCGTTCGTCGGCGAAAGAAGTGAATTTTGGAGTGTTGTATGGCATGGGCGCATGGGGGTTGGCATCGAGACGAAAAATTTCTCGTAAAAAAGCTCGGGATTTTATCGAACGATATTTTCACGTTTATCAAGGTGTATATGAATTTTTAGAAGCTACTCGCGTGCAGGCACAGGAACAGGGCTACGTAGAAACTATTATGGGACGCAAACGGTATTTACCCGAGATATATTCTGGTATGCGTCAGGTTCGTGCGCAAGCAGAGCGCATGGCAGTGAATTTTCCCGTCCAAGGAACCGCTGCTGACATCTTGAAAGTCGCGATGATAGAAATTTACCGCAAGCTTGATCGGGTAAGCCCTGATACACATATGATTCTGCAGGTTCATGATGAGTTGGTGTTTGAAGTCCCAAGTGCTGATATAAATGTGGTAGCTGCATTTGTAAAAAAAGAAATGGAAAGCGTCGTGGATCTCAAAGTCCCGCTTATCACAGAAGTGAGTACAGGGAAGAACTGGGGAGAAATGGAAAAACTCCAAGTCTGAGCTTGTGATACAATATAAGACTTATGATGATTATTGTTTTTGGAACAGATACATATCGGTCACGCAAACGTTTGCGCGCGCTTGTTGATGCTTTTAAGAAAAAGTTTGACCCACATGGGTATAATGTGTCCCGATTTGAAGGACAGCACACCTCTTTTGATGATATCCAGGTCGCGTTCGGAACCATGAGTTTCCTTGCATCAAAGCGCATGATTGTGTTCGAAGATTTTTTTAGCGCAAAGACATCAGAAAAGCAAAAACAAATTTTTGAATATTTAGTGACTCGAGATTCCGATGAGCATATTATAGTTTTTTGGCAGGCAGGCAATCTTCCTGGCGCATCAGGTCGTTTGAAAATAATAAAGCAAGCTAAACTAGAGGAATTTCAGGAGTTTGAGGAGCCAGAACTTATTTTATGGATTCGCACTGAGGCGCGTGCGCGTAATTTGGCACTGGATGCGCGAGCAGGTCGATTGCTTGTTGAACGCGTTGGGCCAGATTTGTGGTCATTGTCGAACGTCTTGGATCAACTTTCAGCATATACACAAGCAAAGAAAACGTCAGCCGTAACAGGTAGCATGGTTACACAATTTACGTCAGTTGCATATGATGAGAATATTTTTCATCTGACCGATGCACTTGCTCAAAAAAATGTGCGGGTTGCTTTAGAACTGCTTTTTGATCAACTCGAATCCGGTGGGCATCCGTTATATGTGTTAACGATGTTAGTAAGGCAGTTTCGTATGTTGGTTCAACTTGCTGGGCCGAATGGATCGCAGCTTTCAGCTGGTGATATAGGCGCTCATCCGTATGCCGTCCAGAAAGCTCGTGAGACGTTGCAATTTTTTTCTTTAGCTGAAATTTTGCGTGCGTATCGAATGCTCGAAGAGATTGATATTAAATTAAAAACCGGCGAAAAAGATGCGGAAACTCTTTTTTCGCGGTTTATTTATACTGTCGCAGGCAACTAATTTTTTGCCTTTGCGGAGCGAACTGATCTGATAAGTCGGGATTTTTTTCGCGCAGCTGCATTTTTTTTGATTGTTTTATTCTGGCCTGCTTTATCAATTATTTTGATAGCAGCCAAAAGCGCTGCTTCAGCTTTTGCAAAATCCTTTGCTTCCAAGGCTTTTCGGACAATTTTTACATGTTGCTTGATTGAAATTTTGACCGCGACATTTTTTGCCGTTCGCTTTACTGTCTGCCGTCGAGCCTTCACTGCTGCTTGTTTGTTTGCCATATTTCTATAATAAATAAATTGATTCGGACTCGAGTGTAGCATGAAGTTTCCTGCATGGCAAGCAGTCATTGACATGTGCCAAGGTTTTTAATATTGCATGAAGTTACCCCTGAACATTCACAATTCTTTTTGGAGGGAATTGTTATGGATTCACAGAAAATTCCCGTCATATTGAGGAGTTTTAAGCCAAAATCTGGTTTCCCGGACTCGCATATCCCGTTTGTTGAGTTGTCGGCATATCAGGAAAATCTACGTGCTGTTATCGATCGATACCTTGGCATGTCGATAATCGGAACGATTTATATCGTGACGAACGGTGATCCACGCTCTCCGCTTGCGGAACTAGTTGTTGACGGTGAAACCCCTGCAACTCGGTTTGCACAGAGTGAGTATGCGGATACTCAGCGAGTACAGACGATAATTTGTAGAGAAAAATGGGGCGCCAACGTCGGGAGCGCAACCGCGCTGACAGACGGATTGCGCGTCATCCTCGATAGCGAAATGGTCCCAGAACATGTACTTATTGCTTCGACGACGGTTGACCTGTCTCAAGAGGCGATCTTTAAGGCGCTGCATGCCTCAGAGACGTATCATTTGCAAGTTGTGGGTTTCCTTCGTCAAAATCACTGGGAAAGATACCAGTGGCGGTTAGTGCAAAATACTGCCGCGCTTTGGCGGAGCTCAACATTTCAACGGCACGGGTTTTTTTTCGGAAGAGTGCAACGGCAACGACGGCAATACCGTTGATGCTGGGGGTAAGCCAGCGCTTCTCGCTGGGATGGAGGATTACCATTTCATGCTGAGGATCTATGAGGCTAATTCTGATAATTTCCGATGGGGCATGGTTATGCGTCGCACACCGGTTTATTGGAGTGTTGCGCACTATAACTCTGATGAGATGACTCGACATCTCATCAAGATTCTCCGTCAGGAGTCTGTTATTCGCGCTTACGCGAAGCAAAAATTCCCCGATAGATCATTTGACCGTCTCATGGATGACTTTTTTCCCCACGGGCTCGAGTTACCCTAAGGATTCAATACTGTTCATTAAGGCTTTCCACCGTGGAGAACCTTTTTGATTTTTGAACTTTTGTACGTCTCGGGTTGAAAGGCGGCAATTCGCACAACTTGAACAAATATTCCGCGTTGTCGTAATTCTTCCGTAAGATTATTAGTAAACGACCGTTGGTCGTATCCAAGTGCTATAATATCGGGTCGAAGTTCTTCAATAATTTTATATTTGTCGCCACTATTCCCAATCACGACTGTATCAGCGATGCCAAGCTGTTCAATATCGCATTTTCGTGTTACTTCGTTATGCATTGGTCTTGCCCCTTTTATTTTTTCAACCGTTTCATCACGTGCGATAATAACCCCAAGCCAATTCCCGAGTTTTTTTGCTTCGCGTAAAAAAAACTGATGTCCTGCGTGGACGACATCAAAGGTTCCTGTTGCAATGACGCGAATAGATGATTGTGACATGCTGGAAAATTATCGTTTTCTTTTTTTGGTCTGCAAAGTTTTTTGTAATGTTTCGATTTGATCACGTAGTTTTGCTGCCTGCTCAAAATCAAGATTTTGTGATGCGAGATTCATTTGCTCTTCGAGATCTGCAATAATGTGCGGGAGTTCGTCTTTGGGTATGTTCATCGGATTAATTTCATCGTGGCGTTCTTCCGTTTTCTTGCCAGCGAGTCGTGATTTGCGTATCGCTTTTGTAATTGTGGTTGGGGTGATATCGTATTTACTATTATAGTCTTCTTGTGTTGCTCGGCGACGGGTAACCTCATCCATTGCCACGCGCATTGAGCGAGTGACATTCTCCGCATACATAATTACATGTCCTTCTGAGTGGCGTGCAGCACGCCCCATTGTTTGTATAAGAGAAGTTGCGCTACGGAGGAATCCTTCCTTATCAGCATCGAGTATCGCAACTAGCGACACTTCTGGCAAATCCAAACCCTCTCGTAAAAGATTGATTCCAACAAGTACATCGTAAACACCAAGACGAAGATCACGTAATATCTCAAGTCGTTCCATTGTGTCGACTTCAGAATGGAGGTAGGCGGCTTTAATGTTGAGGTCGTCCAGATATTCAGCTAAATCTTCTGACATACGTTTTGTGAGCGTTGTTACTAAAACGCGTTGTTTTTGCTCTATGCGTCGTTTTATCTGTTCAAGTAAATCGTCGATTTGATTTTTTACTGGTTTTACTTCGATATCAGGATCAAGTAGTCCAGTTGGGCGGATAAGCTGCTCCGCAATTTGTTTACTTTTTTCTTTTTCGTATTCAGAGGGCGTTGCGGAAACATATATCACCTGATTAATTTTTTTATCAAATTCAGGGAATTTCAAGGGTCGGTTGTCGAGCGCTGCTGGCAGCCTAAATCCGTAATCAATTAAAACATTTTTTCGAGAACGATCCCCCTCATACATCCCACCGATTTGCGGAACGCTTATATGTGACTCATCAATAAAGAGCAAAAAATCTTTTGGGAAAAAATCTATAAGGGTTGATGGTGGCGACCCAGGAGATCGGCCATCAAAATATCTGGAATAATTTTCAATACCGTTGCAGTACCCTGTTTCTTCTATCATTTCAATATCGAATTTTGTGCGTTGTGCGATGCGCTCTGCCTCTAACGGCTTGTTTTGACGCTTGAATTCTTTTACGCGCTTCTCTAGATCCGATTCAATGTGTTGCAATACGTCATCAAGGTGCTCTTCACCGGGTAGATAATGTGTAGCAGGATAAATACTAATTTCTTGAAACGTATTGATTGTTTTATTTGTTATAATATCGGCTTCCTCAATTTTTTCAATTTCGTCTCCAAAAAAATGGATACGGAAAATAGTTTTTTCAGAAACAGATGGGAACAGTTCTACGGTATCACCAAGCACGCGGAATCGTCCACGCCACAAATCTATTTGGTTCCGTTCGTAGCGCATGTCGACAAGCTTGCGAAAAAATTCAGAGCGCTTGAAATGAGATCCGACTGAAATAGTAACGCTTCGTGCTTTGTATTTGACCGGATTTCCAAGACCATATATCGCAGAGACACTTGCCACGATGATGACATCTTTTCGAGATAACAGGCTTTGCGTTGATGCGTGTCTCAGACGCTCGATTTCATCGTTGATCTGCGTCTCTTTTTCTATATATGTGTCAGTTCGAGGAATATATGCTTCAGGTTGGTAGTAGTCATAATAAGACACAAAATAATGGACCGCATTACTCGGAAAGAATTCTTCGAATTCCGACGCTAGTTGCGCGGCGAGCGTTTTATTATGAGAGATGATAAGCGTTGGGCGTTGTACGGATTGTATGACGTTCGCCATCGTAAAGGTTTTCCCAGATCCAGTCACACCTAAAAGCGTCTGATCGCGGAATCCTTTATTGAGGCCTGCGATGAGCTGTTTAATGGCTCGCGGTTGGTCGCCGGTTGGTTTAAATTTTGAGGAAAGCTTGAATTTCATTGCTGTTTTTGGGCGAATATCTATTTTACCGTAGCATAGATCGTATTTCAATACTCCGACAAACCCTTATTTTTGCTGTATAGTTTCTTGTTTTTGCTCGATCATTATCAATTGAACATATATCAACCGGAAGGACGGAACATGAAGTCAAGAATTACTATGCTGGTCTGCGCGCTGTTTGTCATCGCGCTCAGTGGGAACGTTCTAGCCCAGAACGTGAACAACGCAAATCTGACTGGATTTGCGGCAATCGATCTGCCTCTTGAAAAAGGTAAAGATTATCAGGCTCGATGGGCTCGCATTCGCATCGAAACAACTCCAGGTGCCTATAACACCTCGATGCGGTTCGAATATGATATTGCGAACCAAGCGGCAACCTACATGTTTATCCGTAAGACGGATAGCATGTGGGGTGGCTCGCTCAATGTTACGCTCGGCAGATTCATAACGCCGACCGCACAGTTTTACCCTGGTCCGAGTGGGTTACAGACAATCAGATGGGCCTATGCCTTTGATTGTTTGCGCGTGTATGGATTAGGTCTTCATGGTTCCTATACCTACTGGAAGGCCGAAATCCACACCACCCACACCGACGACTACCTGTCGGCTTAGACAAAGGTCGGTCCGCTTGCTGTCTTCTAGCAGGAATTCGCGGGCTACGGCTTCTTAATGGAGTCAGGACAACTGATCCGGTTCGTGAATCCTGTCGTGATCGCGACGGTCAATGACGCCGAAAAAGTGCAGTATTCGGTGCGTAACTACGCACAACTTGCGCCGCATCTGTGGCTCAACTGCATCGGCGATCTCGGGATTGTTGAAGCTTTATCCGTAGGGTTTACCTACGAATATGCACCGACTTCTTTCGCGAAGCTCTATGTAGACTTCGTAGATGGAAGCCACCCGACCGTTTCGGCCGAGGTCACGGGGACGTTTTAGTCCTCACAACAAACACCTTTTACGTCAGGGAGTGGCTACCACCACCCCCTGATTTTTTTTGAGTCTTGACTCTTTGAATTTCTTGTGTAGCATTCTATAGAAGCTTTCGGAAAGTAGTCGAACTTTTCGGCTTACGTTGGCATAAGAAAATTAATTTTTTTGTATCATAATATCTCTATTACCCTAATAGAAAGAATTATATGTCCCCAGCAGAACTCGCACATCTAACCTTACAACTTGCCATTCTTTTGCTTGGCGCAAAATTGTTTGGTGTGCTTTTTAAAAAATTAAAGCAACCCGAGGCGCTCGGAGAACTTCTTGGCGGTATGGTCGTTGGCCCCTTTGCACTTGGAGCCATTAGTTTTTCCAGGAATAGGAAAGTTGTTTCCAATTGCAAAAGCTATTGGAGAGCATGCGTCGACGTTTCCGATTTCATCTGAATTGTATTTTGTTGGCCAGCATGGGGACGCTTGTTGATTTTCATGCGATGGCTACCGGCCTCGCATTTGGTCTTGCAATTACAGTGCTTGCTATTATTGGGAAAGTCATTGGTTCTGGGGTTCCTGCGTTTTTCTCTGGCTTTAATTCCCTTGGGAGTATTCGTATTGGTATTGGCATGCTTCCACGTGGAGAGGTTGCGCTCATTATTGCTGGTATCGGACTTTCAGCTGAGATGATAGAAAATGAACTTTTTGGCGTTTCAATAATGATGACCATTATCACAACGGTTATGGCGCCTTTAATTCTCGTCCCGTTGTTCAACAAAGAACAGAGTGGTTTGAAAAATCCTGATGCAGCTAAAGAACTTGATACATCGCCTGATCCGTTTATCACATGGAAAGGCGCAAGTCACGTGTTGAATTCCTGGCTTGATTTTTTAATCGAAGGCTTAGAAGAACGTGGTTATGACGTGACACTGAATAATGGTCCTCGTGGCATTACTCAGTTCGTGAATCAGTTTGATGCCAGCAAAATCATTGTGCTTCGTAGAGAGAATGGTACGCTTGCGCTTGACTGTTCTTCCTGTGGCAGAGGCTGATATTGAGCCAATAGAACAAACCGGTATTTACACCTTTCAGGAAGCTGTTACTGGGTTGCGTACACCACAATTCCACAGACAAAAAAAAGCACAAAGTTCAAAGCAGTCAGTTTTATAGTCTTACCAACACATTACCGGCGGGGACATTCGCCGATTTTGCTATACTGTAAGTTATGGTGTATCCAATCGCACGTCACACACTTTTCCCCTTTATTCGTTTCTTTATTAAGAAAACAGTAGGGATTGAAAACACTCCCCCGCAGGGTCCGTATATTATCGCATGTAAGCATTATGCCTCGCTTGATGGTGTGTTTATTGCATCAGTGTTGATTCCTTATTTAAATCAAAAAATTTATTACGTAGCCAACGTCGCGCAGTGGGGTTGGTTTTGGGAAAAAGTCGTTTCTGAGCAGTGGGGTGGTTGCATACCTTTTTATAAGGATAATCCGAAGATTTGTTTGGATATTGCAGATGACTACATAAAACGTGGTCGTATAGTTGGTATTTTCCCCGAAGGGATGATTGAGCTCAAGCAAAAACAAAAAAAAGCAAATACCGGCACTGCGCGATTAGCATTATGGAATAAAGTTCCTATATTGCCCATTGGGCTTCGACACAACATTCCTATTGAGCAAAAAGATGAGATGCATAAACGACGTAATGCCATAAAACATATTTTACAAAATCCGCATTCACTTGAAATTCACGTTGGGGAGCCATTTGAGCTGACAGAATTTTACGATAAAGAGATTTCACGGCAGGTTCTTGATACGGCAATGGAGCGTGTTATGCAGAAAATAGAAGGATTGGCACAACCTACCTCAAATCGAAATATTTCATGATGGTCTTCCCACTAGCTCGCGCATTGGTATTTCTAATGTTTCGGTTCTTTGTGCATAAGGTTGTGGGTAAGGAGTTTCTTCCGATGAAATGTCCTTTTATTTTAGCGGTGAAGCATGTTGGCGCATTGGACGGGTATTTTGTGCTTGCAGAGCTTCTCCCGTTTTTAAACCGACATATTTATTTTTTTGCCAACGTGTTGCCGTGGGGGTGGTTTTGGGAAAAAGTTGTTTCTGAACGCTGGGCGAAAACGTTACCTCACACCGCGAAACAAAAAAGTTTGGATCGCGCAAATTTGTTGCTGCGAAGAGGAAAAATAATTGGTATCTTTCCTGAAGGGTTGCTTCAGGAACAAGAAGGCCGTCAACACGCAAAAACTGGAGCTGCCCGGCTTGCGATATGGAATCACGCGTCGATTGTTCCGGTCGGTATTCATCATCGGGTTACAATACGTGGTGGCGTGCAAGCGCTCTCACATCGGCGTAAGGTTATTCTTAATATGTTCCGCAATCCGGGGACATATGAAATTCACATCGGGAAGCCGTTTACACTGGATGCATATTATGATACACCGATGACGCGAGAGTTATTGTATGAGGCAACGGATTTGATTATGTCCCATCTCAAAGATTTGACGAGCATTCGAACGAATTAGCGCTAACTGCTACACTATCACTATGATCGGTCAACTATCAGGAACAGTTGTAGAAAAAGAAAATCAGCGACTCATTATTGATGTCAGTGGGGTTGGTTTTGATGTTTTTGTTGCAACAACAAGTTTTGATCATGCGCAAGAAGGTCAGGCAATCACCCTGTTTACGCACATGGTTGTGCGTGATGATCGATTTGAGTTGTACGGTTTTTTACGGAAAGCCGAAAAGTCTTTTTTTGAACAATTGCTCAAGGTTCGCGATGTCGGGCCAAAGAGCGCGCTCGCAATTTTGTCATTAGGCAATTTAGCAGAAGTCCAGCAGTCCATTATGAATAGCGATACGCAGGTGTTAACGAGCATCCCGGGCATCGGGAAAAAAACGGCAGAGCGAATTATTTTAGAGCTCAAAGAAAAAGTATTTGCAACAAGTGATGGCTCCGAAAAAAATGTACGCACAAAGGACGCGGATATTATCATTTCTGCTTTGCAGAATCTAGGATATTCTAGTCGTGAGGCAAAAGAAGCAGTCAAAGATTTGCCTCAAGATTTGACTAATGATGATCAGCGGCTTCGTTGGGTCTTAAAAAATATTGCGAGGTAGGCATGGAGATCCAATTAATCGACAATAAAAAAGAATGGCAAGACATCATGTTGCGGATGCGTGGCGCTTCTTTTTTGCAATCGTGGGAATGGGGGCAGGTTCATGTGGCACAAGATAAAAAAGTTTATCGCCACGTTCTGTTAAAAGCTGGTCGTCCACTTGCAGCAGCGCAATGGATTGAAATGCAACTAGGTCTTGGTCGTGTGTATTGGCTTGCTCCATATGGGCCAGTCCTTGCTTGTGCCCCAATTGATGAAGTTTACACAGATTATATACACGCTCTACTAACACAGAGCGTGAGAAGCGAGAAATCCTCAAAACCAGTTTTTGTGCGTATAGAACCTCGTATCGAATTGTGCAACGAATCAATTTTTCTTATTGCGCGGCATCAAGAGCGTCTTATATCTGTGTCGGCGGTGCAACCCGCGGACACACGAATTATCCAACTCGATCAACCAGAAGATGTATTGTTGGAATCTATGCATCAAAAAACCCGATATAATATTCGGCTTGCTGAGAAAAAAGGTGTTCGTATCCTTCGCGATGATGCGTATATTGAAGATTTTATCCGATTAAATCATGAGACAAGTAGCCGTGATGGATTTGTTTCGCATCCTGACGATCATTACCGTCAGATAATTGGCTCATTACCAAAAGATATGCGCGACGTGTATGCAGCTGAGTATGAGGGAAATATCGTTTCCGCAAATATTGTTGTTACGTACAACAAGACAACGACATATGTACATGGCGCATCATCGTCCAATTATAGAAATATTATGGCCCCGCATTTGTTGCAGTGGCGACAAATTCGTGATGCTCGTGCAAGGGGAGATAGTAGATATGATTTTTTTGGCATTGCTCCGTCCACCCATCGCTCTGAGAAGCAATCCGCCTGGGGAGGTATCACGCGTTTTAAAAATGGATTCGCTGGAATTGAAAAAAATTACGTAGGTACCTGGGACTTGCCAATTCAAAAACTTTGGTATAGCCTCTATAGCGTAGCACGATCTCTCCGTCATAAAATACGATAGGGTGGCTTTTTAAAGATCGCTGTAAACTCCTTATAATGTATGGTTAAGCGCGTTGTTATTTCAGCGGCAGGGCGTGGAACTCGCATGAAACACCTGTCAAAGGACAAACCCAAGCACATGATCGAAGTAAATGGGGAGCCTTTTTTGTTCCATTTATTATCAAACCTTGAGGCAGCAGGCTATGAGGATATTATTATCGTTATTGGGCATCTGTCGCAACATATTGTTGATTATGTCGCTCGTGGACGACACGCAAATGTTCGGCTCGTAAATCAATTTGAACGAATGGGTGAAGATAAGTATGGAACCGCAATGCCACTATTAGCTGCGCGCCCAGAAATTGGGGATGAAGATTTTGTGGCGGTGTACGGCGATAATTTATATTCAGTCAGGGATCTTCAAAAATTCACCAGAGAAGACGATTTTCATTATGTGGCTGGGTTACACCAAGATGATCCATCAAAGTACGGTGTACTGATCTATACGCAAGATATGTTTCTGAATCGAATTATTGAGAAACCAAAAACGGACGTCGGGTCTCATATTATCAATACTGGTTTGATGAAATTTACGCCTGAGATTTTTTCTGCGCTTGAACGCGTCCAACCAAATCCAGAAAATGGAGAATATTATCTTGTCGATGCGCTCACTGACCTTGCCAAGAATAAAAAAGTGAAAGTGACATTGTTGCAAGATTATTGGCTTGATTTTGGAAAACCCGAAGATGTGCAGATTCTTTCCGAGTTTCTTACAGATAGAAAAGTAAAATAATTATTTATGTTAGTAGAATCACTCTCAGGAGTTCGTGGTATATACAAACAAGATCTCACAGAAGATGTTGTGAGACGTTATGCGTACGTATTTGCGCAACGTATTCTTGCGCAGAAAGAGAATGGTATTGCGATTGGATATGACACACGACCATCATCAGAAATTCTTGCCAAATGGATGGTAGAAGAGTTTTTACGTGCCGGCCTTACAGATGTGTATGACTGCAAGGTTGCGTCAACTGCCGCAATGCATCTTACCCCGGATGTTTTTAAAACGGGCGGGGCGGTAATGATAACGGCATCACACAATGGACCAGAATGGAATGGGCTAAAATTTATGCGTACAGATGGCGCACTCCTTCACCCAGAAGAAGCTGAACAACTTATGAATGATTCGCGAAAGGTGGTTCTTGGCACAGACCTGATTGATGTAGATTCTGTTTTGGATGTGTCGCGTCGTTTGCGACAGGAATATGTTATGTTGTTGCTCCGTACTATTGGCGACGAAGCCAAAGGTGAACTAACTAAACGCCAACTGCATATTTTTGTGGACGCAAATGGTGGGGCGGCTATTCCGTATTTGAAAGATTTTTTTGACCACCTTAACATTCAGATTACGTTTAAAGGCGCTGAGGAAGGAAAATTTTGGCGGACCATCGAACCAAAAGCAGAATCTCTTGCGCCCATCGTAGATATGCTAGATATTGGAAAGGAAGATTTTGCCATTGCTTTTGATTGTGATGCCGATCGTATGGAATTTGTGATGCCGAAAACATCCGCTTTTACGGAACGTGGAACCCCATTTGTTTCTGGTCAATATGTGCTTGGTCTTGTGGTGAAAGCGGTTTTATCTACAGTACCGCAACCAAATAAGGTGATTGTGGTTACAAATAATGCAACTAGTAATTTGGTGAAAGAGGTTGTTGATTCCCATAAAGCAAAACTTGAAGAGGTTGATGTAGGTGAAATAAATGTTGTGAAGCGTATGCAAGAGGTTGAAAGTCCAGTTGGTGGAGAAGGATCTTCAGCTGGAGGCATTATTCCTCCGATGGCTGGACGTGATGGGCTCATGACACTTGCCGTTATTCTGCGTTATCTGGCTGAATCGAAAAAAACAATGGACGAGGCTTTGCTTGATCTGCCTCGCTATACTACAATCGCTGGAAAAGTATCGGTTGATCCATTAAAAGCTCTTGCGGTTCGCGAAAAACTTATTAAAGCCATGAAGAAGGAATGCGAACACGTACTTGTCTTCGGAGATGATGGTGGAGTTAAGTGTATTCCTGGGCCACGACAGTTCGTCACATTCCGCATGTCCAAAACAGAGGCAGGGGTGTATCGTGTCATTGCTGATGCAAAAGAAAAAGAAGAAGCTGAGGAGTTATTTGAGCGAGGGAAAGAGATGTTGCAAAAACTCTCAGCATAGCGTGTGACTTTACGCCCCCGTCGTTCAATGGATAGGACGCAAGATTCCGGATCTTGTAATGCGGGTTCGATTCCTGCCGAGGGCAGTTTAGTAAAAAATTTATTTAATTTTTTACATCTCTACAACAAACATTTGGGTTATTTTTAGGTCAGTTTAATATGCAATTACATCTACCGCATCATTTTCAGAAAAAAA
>Ga0066650_10000160_pt1 | contig 20124 bp, 15 predicted proteins | sample CryGey092014_all_FD_59539 | JGI IMG/M metagenome (GOLD analysis project Ga0066650, IMG submission 59539) | Groundwater microbial communities from aquifer - Crystal Geyser CG23_combo_of_CG06-09_8/20/14_all | ecosystem: Environmental > Aquatic > Deep subsurface > Groundwater | place: USA: Utah...
CCAATCACTACATTGTGCCCTACTTTAATATCGCCAGAAAATTCAGTATCGCCAACAATTATTTTTGATAATGTAGATTTCCCTTCGCCATTTTTACCAACAAAAGCAACTTTATCGCCTTTTAAAATAGCAAAGTTGAGAGATTGTAATACCAATTTGCTTCCATAGCTTTTGCCTAAATTTGTTGCTTCTAAAATAACCTTGCCAGAATTAGGTGCTGGAGGAAATCTAAAATGTATAGAAGAATTATCAATATCTTCGACTTCAATTTTATCTATTTTATCAAGCATTTTAATTCGCGACTGAACCTGACGCGATTTTGTAGCTTTGTATCTAAATCGTTCCACAAAAGATTCAATGGATGCTATTTGTTTCTGCTGATTATTAAATGCCGATACTTCTTGGGCTCTTCTTTCTTCTCGCATCAAAACATAATCAGAGTAGCAAGCCTTATAATCGTAGATTTTGCCAAGTGAAATTTCAATTGTTCGGGTAGTTATGTTGTCAAGAAAAGTTCTGTCGTGAGAAACAAGAACAACAGCTCCTTGATAAGTAATTAAATAATCTTCGAGCCATTGTATGGACTCAATGTCCAAATGATTCGTAGGTTCATCTAATAAAAGCACATCAGGACGTTGAAGCAATAGTTTGGCAAGTTCTACCCGCATTTGCCAGCCTCCGCTGAAGGTAGGCAAAGTTCTATAAAAATCGTTATTTGTAAAACCTAAACCCATTAAAACCTTTTCGGTATCGGCTTGCATTGTTTGTCCACCAATAATCTGAAATCGCTCGTTATATTCTGTTAGTTTATTAATGAGTTTATAATAACCTTCAGATTCGTAGTCGGTACGATGGGCAATTTCGGCAGATGTCTTTTTTAACTTGTCTTCCAGCTCAAGTGCTTCTGTAAATGCAGTTAATGCTTCATCAAAAACAGTTTTGGTACTGTCATTTTTCTTTTCTTGAGGCAAATAACCCACTTTAAAATCGGAAGTAATAGCTATTGCACCACTTTCTGCTTCTTGAATGCCGCATAATATTTTCAAAAGAGTGGTTTTGCCAGCTCCATTTTTGCCAACAAGCCCTAATCGGTCCTTATCATTTACAATAAATGAAATGTCCTTAAAAAGATATTCACCTGAAAAATGAATTGATAAATTACTTATTGAAATCATTTTGTTTATTTCGGATGCAAATGTAAGGAATATAAACAAAAAGCAGTCATTTCAATTCCAAATTCTTTTAATTATTTCTTTTAAACCTTTTAATATTAAAAATTTTCATTTATTTTTGATAGCTATTAATTAAACACCCTAATTATGGAAAATACTTTTAAACCTACAATAAGTCTAATCGGCGAAGATACATTGTTAAAGGAATCAGTAGAAGTGTCTCGTTTATTTATTGAAATATCTACTAATCGAATTTCTTATGCAATACTTAATAATAATACGCAAACATACAAAGCAATAGAATCTTTTACCTTTGCTGATAATACTGATTTTAATGATATTTGTAATCGTCTAGATAGTATTTATTCAATTTCTGAAATACTTAAAAATGATTATCTTTCTGTAAACGTTCTTTTTAATGGCTATAAATCAACATTAATTCCAAACGTTTTGTTTAATAAGGAAAATCCAGGATCTTATCTCAAATTCAATTATAATATTGATAATGAAGAAGAAGTTGCCTATGACCATCTTACTATAACTGAAGCGACTAATATTTATACGATTAACCAATTATTAAGCAATAAAATAAAAATTCTTTTCCCAAAAGCTAAAATTGCTCATAGTTATAGTAGTTTGATTGAAAATCTTCTGTATCAGTTTGCTAATATTAAAGCAAGCAAACTCATACTTCATGTTCAACAGAAATATATTCAAATTATCCATATTTGCGATAGCAAACTGGTTTTTTTCAATACATTCAGTTACAACACCAAAGAAGATTTTATTTATTACATTCTATTTGTGATGCAGCAACTACATCTTAATCCCGAAACGCAAGAATTATTAGTATTAGGAGAAATTGAAAAGAAAACTTCCCTTTCGGAAATACTTTTTCAATATATAAAGAATCCCGTTTTTGGCGAAAAATCAACGAAGTATAAGTTTGATATTGTGTTTGATGACATTCCGCCTCATCATTTTTATAATTTATTGAATTTCCATATATGAGAATAATAAGTGGCGCGTTTAGAAGTCGTAAAATAAACGCTCCTGCCAATTTGCCGATTCGACCCACAACAGATTTTGCTAAAGAAGGTATTTTTAATATCATCAACAATCACATTAACTTTACTGACATAACTGTGCTTGATATTTTTGCCGGAACAGGAAGTATTACATACGAATTTATTTCAAGAGGTTGTATAGAAGCAACCACTGTTGATATAAATTCAAAGTGCATCGATTTTATGCACAAAACAAAAGAATTATATCATTTAGAAAATATGTTCATTGTTAAAGGCGATGTGTTTGTATATATTAATCGTTGCCACAAAGATTTTGATGTTATTTTTGCCGACCCACCTTACGAAATGGAGAAAATAAAAGAACTACCCCATTTGATTTTTGAAAAAAAACTCTTAAAGCCAAATGGGTGGCTCATAATTGAACATGCTGCTTCCAATAATTTTTCGGAACATCCCCGTTTTATTGAGCATCGTAACTATGGAAAAGTTAATTTCTCAATTTTTAAACAAAATGAGTTGATTTGAGAAGAAAAAATGCTAATTTCCTTTAATAGAGATAATTTTAGCACAATGAAAGCTTGGAATAGTTTCTATCTATTAACGAAATAAAAACTGTAATTCAATATTATCTTTGCTTTATCTGATAATGTATAATCCTTCCTATTTTTAAAGGAAATCTTTTTACAATTTTCGTTTGGTTTCAGTTTGTTCATAACCCTCCACAATATCTCCCACTTTAATATCATTGAAGTTTTCAATATTTAAACCGCAATCTTGTCCAACAACAGCCTCTTTTACATCATCTTTAAAACGTTTAAGTGAAGCCAGTGAGCCAGTATAGACAACTATACCATCACGAATAATCCTAATTTTGGTGTTTCTAGTTATTTTACCATCCAATACCATACAACCTGCAATAGTACCAACCTTTGTAATTTTAAAAATTTCACGTATTTCAACATTACAAACAATTTTTTCTTCAATATCTGGAGAAAGCATCCCTTCTATAGCCGATTTGATTTCGTTGATAGCAGTATAAATAATGGAGTAATTGCGAATATCAATTTGTTCTTTTTCCGCTAATTTACGAGCCTGAACAGAGGGTCTAACTTGGAAACCAACAATAATTGCATTTGAAGCCGAAGCCAATAATACATCTGATTCTGTAACTTGTCCAACTGATTTGTGAATAACATTTACCTGAACCTCTTGAGAGGTTAATTTCATTAATGAATCTGATAATGCTTCCACAGAACCATCAACATCACCCTTAACAATAATATTTAATTCTTTAAAATCGCCAATGGCAATTCTTCTACCAATTTCATCGAGAGTAATATGTTTTTGAGTTCTAATGCCTTGTTCGCGTTGAAGCTGAAGTCTTTTGTTTGCAATGTTTTTCGCTTCGTGTTCATCTGCCATCACATTAAATGTGTCACCAGCTTGAGGCGCTCCATTTAAGCCAAGAAGTAGAAGAGGTGCCGATGGACCTGCTTCGTCTATTTTAATATTTCTTTCGTTATACATTGCTTTAACTCTACCATAATAACTGCCAGCAATAACAACATCTCCAATTTTGAGTGTTCCATTTTGCACCAATAGTTTACAAACATATCCTCTACCTTTATCTAAAGATGATTCTATAACAGTTCCTAATGCTCTCTTAACAGGGTTTGCTTTTAATTCGAGCATTTCAGCTTCAAGTAACACTTTTTCGAGTAATAATTCGATATTAATTCCTTTTTTCGCAGAAATTTCTTGACATTGATATTTTCCGCCCCAATCTTCAACAAGAATATTGATTTTTGATAACTTTTCTCTAATTTTTTCAGTATTTACACCGGGTTTATCAATTTTGTTGATAGCAATAATAATAGGTACATTGGCTGCTTGAGCGTGATTAATAGCTTCGATGGTTTGTGGCATCACATTGTCGTCTGCAGCAACTACTACAATAACAATATCCGTAACTTTAGCACCTCTGGCACGCATAGCTGTAAATGCTTCGTGACCAGGTGTGTCGAGAAATGTAATTTTCTTCCCATTTTCTAATTGAACCTCATAAGCTCCAATATGTTGTGTAATACCTCCAGCTTCGCCAGCAATAACATTTGTTTTTCTTATATAGTCAAGCAACGAAGTTTTACCATGGTCCACATGTCCCATAATGGTAACAATAGGAGCTCTTGGTTTAATGTCTTCCTCATTATCTATTTCAACTGCAATTTCATCTTGTGTATCTAATGCAACAAATTCAACTTTATAGCCAAATTCATCAGCAACAATAACGATGGTTTCTGCATCTAAGCGTTGATTGATGGATACAAAAATACCTAAGTTCAAACAAGTAGAAATAACATCATTCACCGAAACTTCCATAAGGTTCGATAATTCAAAAGCCGTAACAAATTCAGCGACTTTGATAATGTTTTTATTCTGTTCACTTTTTTCCATTTCTTCTTGCATGTGCTGGCTAGCAATATCTCGCTTTAACCTACGATGCTTAGAAGTTTTAGATTTTCCTGTTCCGCTTAAGCGAGCCAAGGTTTCTTTTATTTGTTTTTGTATTTCATCGTCATCCACTTCAGGTCTTACAACACCTTTTTTAACAGTTTTCTTATTGTCCTTGATAAGAGGTTTGCGTTTTTGAAGGGTAAGATTAGAGGCTTGCTGTGGTTGGCTTGGCTCGGCTACTCTTTGGTCTTTTCTGATGCGTTTTCTTTTCTTCTTTTTGGCTGCTGCTGCTCTTTGCTCATCAGAGGATGAGGCAACTGGCTTTTTAATAAGTTCTTTGGCAGCAGGTAAATCCATTTTGCCAAGAATTGTTGGTCCTTCAAGTTTTACAAATTCAGTTTTATGAAAATTCTCGTCGTGTTCTGGTGTTTCTATTTGCGTTTCTGTTGTTTGTTCTATTATTTCAGATGGCACTACTTTTTCTTCAACGGATGGCGTTTCTTCAGAAATCACCTGTTCTGCTTCTGTTTTTAGTTTTTTGGTAACTGTTTTGGTTTTCTTTTTAAGTGTCTCTTTCTTAGCAATACGTTCTGTTTCTTTTTCTGCTTTTGTTTTTTTATCAGGTTTCGTTTTAGAATTTAAGGCATCTAAATCCATTTTCCCAGTAACCTTAACTTCTAAATGAACTTTAGCAATATTTGAATATGGTTCTTCAATTTCTATTTCTTTTTTTGCAATCTCTTGTTTTTCTTCGGTATTATATTTTTTTGCAATTTTTGTATCTTCTTTGGCTTCTGGAGTGAATAAATTTATTTCCTCTTCCTTTTCAGCTGTTTTTTTCGATTTGCTAGTACTTTCTTTTTTTGTTTTTTCAGTTTTAACCTCTTTTTGTTTTGAGGGCTCTTTTGATTTTGTTTTACCCAAAGCTTTATCAAGCTCTTCGGGGTTCATTTGTCCAATTATTTTTAGTGAAGAGCTGTCTATTTTTTCAACTTTTTCAAAAATTTCTTCTTTTTTTGTAACAGAAACGTTTGTTTTGATAATGAGGTCTTCTTTCTCAGTTTCATTTTCTTTGATTATTTCTTTGACAATAGGAATTTTAGGTTCTTCGTTAATAAGCACATCTCTTTTGGTGCCACCAATATCAACTTTTTTAGATTCCTCTTTCGCAATTTTTTCCGATTGATATTCCTTCACTAAAATAGCATAAACGTCTTCCGAAATTTTAGTATTAGGGTTGGACTCAATTTGATGTCCTTTTTTTGCAAGAAAGTCAATGATGGTTGATGTACCAACATTAAATTCCTTTGCGGCTTTGCTCAATCGAATGGTTTTGGATGTATCTGTCATAGTTTAAAGTATCGTATAATTTCTTGGTATTATTTAACTATTTCTCAATCGTTTAAGCAATAGTTTATTCAAATTCAGCTTTTAATATTTTCATTACTTCTTTTACAGTTTCTTCTTCTAAGTCAGTACGATTAACTAATTCTTCTATACTTAAATCTAACACGCTTTTTGCAGTATCGCATCCGATAGATCTAAATTCTTTGATAATCCATTCGTCAATTTCATCCGAAAATTCATCAAGGCTTACATCTTCTGCTTCGCCATCTAAGTCTCTGTAAACATCAATCTTATATCCTGTAAGTTCTCCAGCAAGTTTGATATTAAAGCCGCCTTTCCCTATTGCCAACGACACTTGGTCGGGTTTTAAAAAAACATCTGCTTTTTTAAAATCATCATCCAATTTAATGGATGATACTTTTGCGGGACTCAACGATCTGGTAATGTAAAGCGAATTGTTGGTTGTAAAATTAATTACATCAATATTCTCGTTTCTTAATTCTCTAACAATGCCATGAATTCTAGAACCCTTCATTCCAACACAAGCTCCAACAGGGTCAATTCTATCATCATACGACTCGACAGCTACTTTGGCTCTTTCGCCTGGCATTCTAACAATTTTCTTAATAGTAATTAATCCATCGAATACTTCGGGAACTTCTGCTTCAAATAATTTTTCTAGAAACATAGGGGAGGTACGCGATAAAATAATCATCGGGGTATTATTTTTCATTTCTACTTTATAAACAACGGCTTTCAGAGAGTCGCCTTTGCGGTAAAAATCGCTGGGTATTTGCTCAGTCTTGGGTAATAACAATTCTATTCCTTCATCATCAAGAACCATAATTTCTTTTTTCCAAATCTGATATACTTCTCCTGTGATTACTTCACCAATTCTTTCTTGATATTTCTTATAGATATTGTCTTTTTCAAGGTCTAGTACTTTTGATTGGAGATTTTGACGAATAGAAAGTATTTCTCTTCTACCAAAGTCAATCATCTTCACTTCTTCTGTAACTTCTTCTCCTATTTCAAAATCGGGTTCTATCTTAATAGCATCAGAATAAGCTATTTGAGAATTTTCATCTTCTAATTCACCATCTTCAACTATGATACGGTTTCGCCAAACTTCGAGGTCGCCCTTGTCAATATTTACAATAATATCAAAGTTGTCGGCTGAACCATACTTTTTAATTAGCATATTTCTGAACACATCTTCAAGTATGCGCATCAGTGTTGGACGGTCAATATTCTTAAATTCTTTAAATTCCGAAAATGACTCAACTAAATTAATGTTTTCCATCTGTATATCAATTTGAATTTATTTTATTTTTTTAAGGTAATAATCATTTTTGTTTCTTTGGCTTCGCTAAAAAGAATTTTAGAAATTACAATTTCTGTTTTCCCTTTAATTTTTGTTTTTTCTTCAAGCTGAAATCCTTCTTTATCAACACTTAGAAGTTTTCCGTTTTTCTTAATTCCATCTTTCATCAAAACCTGCATGGGGTTGCCAATATTTTTTTGATATTGCTTTTCAACCTTCATTGGTTGAGAGATTCCTGGCGACGAAACTTCCAGTTCGTAGTCTTCTGCTTCTCTATCTAAATTAGATTCAATATATTTACTAATATCTGCACACTCGTCTATGGTGATGCCCTTTTCTCCATCAACAAAAACAATAATTTTGTTTCCTACTCTTACTTTAACATCAACTAAAAAGAGTGCTGTATGCTGTAGTTTTGCCTCAACCAAATCTCTTATAACGGTTTCTTTTATCATCTTTACAATTTATCATACAGAAAGAGGGGACTTTCGATCCCCTCTTTTTTTCTTCTGCGATGCAAAAGTACAATTAATATCTTATTTAAAAAAATAATATGTGTTTATTAACCAAAGTGCTATAAAATTATTGATGTAAATCAGCCAATTAACGGTATATTGGTGGCAATTGTTTTTTATTAATCAATTATTATGGGTTACGTTTTCGGTATTAATCAATTTTTCTATTAGATATTTGTTTCTTTCAGACGAGCTGCGTGAAAGCATTTCGGCTATAAAGCCAGCCAAAAACAATTGTGTTCCAAGTATTATAGATAGCAAGCCAAAATAGAACAAAGGTCTATCGGTCATTCTATATTGCAACCAAACAAACTTAGCGTAAGTGAGATAAACAGCAATGCCAAAACCAATCAGAAATAACAATGTTCCTATCAATCCAAATATATGCATTGGGCGTTTACCGAATTTACCAATAAAAGAAATGGTTAATAAATCTAAAAAACCATTTATAAAGCGTTCAAAGCCAAACTTTGTTTTCCCATATTTTCTTTTCTGGTGAATTACTACTTTTTCACCTATATTGCGAAAGCCAGCCCATTTGGCAATTACAGGAATATAGCGGTGCATTTCTCCATAAACTTCAATACTTTTAATTACATCAATTCGGTATGCTTTCAGTCCGCAATTAAAATCGTGTAATTTTATTTTCGACATTCGGCGTGCAGCCCAGTTATATACTTTTGTTGGTATTGTTTTAGTAATTGGGTCATAGCGTTTCTTTTTCCAACCCGAAACAATATCTAAGTTTTGTTCTTTGATCATTTTATAAAGACCAGGTATCTCATCTGGGCTATCTTGAAGGTCTGCATCCATAGTAATAACTACTTCTCCTTGCACCAATTCAAAACCACAATTGAGGGCGGCTGATTTGCCATAATTTCTTCGGAATTTTAATCCCTTTATATTGGGGTTTGTTTTAGCTAGTGATTCTATCACTTTCCAAGAACCATCATTACTACCATCGTCCACAAATACAATTTCATAAGTGAACTGGTTTTCGTTCATCACCCTTACAATCCATTCGGAAAGTTCCGGCAATGATTCTTCTTCATTATATAAAGGCACAACAATGGAAATGTTCATCTTGAAATCTTAAAATGGTTATCTTCGAAAATAATTATTTATTGTGGTATGGTAGAATTATCAATAGTGTTATCCTTTTTTTTGACAAAAATTGAAGTAACAAGAGAAAATATAATACCCATTAAATAAGTTCCAAAAATTGAACTTATAAACATTAGCAATGGGGTCATAAACTTCTTTTGCATGGCTAAAGCAATATCAATTTGTTCTTCAGTAAGGTCTGCATTTTTTTCAATCATTACATCTCTCGTTTTTTCAAGAATCTTTTCAATCATTGTTGGTTCAATAAACTTGAAGAAAATAAAAGTATAAAACCCTACAATAAAGGAGGTAAAAACTAAAGTTAAAGCATTAAATTTTAGTGCTTTACCGTAAGTAATATAACCACCTGCGTGTTCATCCCTGTATTTTTTAGCAAAGAAATACAAGCAAGCAATCATTACAATGTAATTGATGTATGTTAAGTAAGACTCCATCATCATATTCAATGCCCATGACAAAACAGAAAAAGCAACTAATATCACGCCAAAGTATAAACCAAAGTTCATTGCAGGTTTTATCATATTAGGTTTTTTGTTTTCTTCAACTAAGTTTGTGTCCATAATTTTAAATTTATTTGCCACAAAATTAATAAAATGTAATAAGTGTTTTAAAAAAAGATAAAATATTATTGGTATTAATACGAAAAATGTTAATTTTGCAGCGGGTAAGTCTTATACGATCAGCTCCCGTTGAACTCCCCCAGATTCGGAAGGAAGCAAGGGTAAATGGTCGAGCGATGCGATATAAGGGGCTTACCCTTTTTTTATTTTATCTGGTCTAATCATAATGGGTAAAATACGGGACACTGGCAGAAGTTGGGAAGTATCTTTTATAAAGTAAAACAATTAAAATTGGCGTAAAACATTATTTTATTAACACCAACCTTAGTAGTAATAAAGCACCATGAAACCTGCAACCTTATTACCTTATTTTTGTAATGTTTCTTGATAGTATTGTATAAATTGTTCATATTCTTCTTTAAAAGTGGTCTTCTTATGATGGACGGATTGGTTAAGTATATATTTACATACTCTATCAATATCCGATTTTGAAATCGAAAATGCTGAAGCCGAAAATTGCCATTTAAACTTGCCATTAATAAGTTTATTTTTTTCAATGAACGATTCAGTGCTTTCCGCAATAATAGTGATTAATTGTTCTTCTGAAATATGAGGGGAACGGGAAACCAAAAAATGTATATGCTCAGGGTTTGCATATATAGCATACAATTTTGAATCGTTATGATTAACTATTCCTGTAATGTATTTTTCTATTCTGCAGCGGATTGTTTCTGAAATTATTGGTTGACGCCTAAATGTGCAAAGAATAAAATGGGTATAAAGATTATTATATTCTATTTTCATTTCTAATAAGGTTTGGTGTTACGTTGGCTATCCATACTACTAAGGTAAAAAACAAAAATAATGTTTTCTTATTTCAAATCAAAAGTTTTAATAAGCTAATTTGTAAAAGCAGATAATATTTTAGAATTACAAAATAATAATTGCTTCCCATTAAATTTACCTGACCCTAAATTACTCAATGCTGTTCATAAAAAAAGACCGTACTATTAAGTACAGCCTTTTAGTTTGTTAAAAGAAGCGTGTTAATTTTCTAAAAGTTCTTTGTTTTTCTCACTTTTAGAGTTTTTAGAAATTTTAATCTTTATTTCTTGCTTTTTTTCATCAAATGAAAGTGTAATAGTATCGCCACTGTTCAATGTTGATTTAATAATTTCTTCGGCAAGCGGGTCTTCAATATATTTTTGAATGGCTCTTTTTAATGGACGTGCACCAAATTGAGCATCCCAACCTTTTTCAACAATAAAGTCTTTCACTTCAGGCTTTATTTTAACTTGATAACCCATACTAATTATTCGTTTCAATAAACCCGAAAGTTCTATATCAATAATCTTATGAATATCTTCGCGTTTAAGCGATTCAAAAATAACTACATCATCAATACGATTTAAAAATTCTGGTGCAAAGGCTTTTTTAAGAGCATTTTCTATAATACTTCTTGCATATTCTTCCGAGCCAGAAGCTTTAGAACTTGTATTAAAACCAACTCCTTGTCCAAAATCTTTTAATTGACGAGAGCCGATGTTGGAAGTCATAATAACAATGGTGTTTTTAAAGTCCACTTTTCTGCCAAGACTATCTGTAAGCTGCCCATCGTCTAACACTTGTAATAGAATATGGAAAACATCGGGATGTGCTTTTTCAATTTCATCTAAAAGTACCACAGAATAAGGTTTACGTCTAACTTTTTCGGTAAGTTGCCCACCTTCTTCGTAACCAACATAACCAGGAGGGGCTCCAATGAGTCGTGAAACAGCAAATTTTTCCATATACTCGCTCATATCAACACGAATAATAGCATCGTCAGAGTCGAATAAATATTTGGATAGCACTTTAGCAAGATGAGTTTTACCAACTCCAGTAGGACCTAGAAAAATAAATGAGCCAATAGGTTTACTTGGGTCTTTTAACCCTGCCCTATTTCTTCTTATGGCTTTAACCACTTTTTTAATAGCTTCATCCTGTCCTATCACACTGTCGCCAAGTTCAATTTCCATATTTATTAAACGATTGCTTTCGTTTTGGGCAATTCTTTGCACAGGAACACCCGTCATCATTGCAACTACTTCGGCAACTTTATCTTCGCTAACAAGCTCTTTGTGAAGCTTGGCTTCTTCATCCCATTTTTTCTTAGCTTTATCAAGTTCATCAGTTAAAGTGCGTTCAGTATCTCTAAATTTTGCAGCTTCTTCGTACTTTTGACTTTTAATAGCCTTTGTTTTATCTTGTTTGATAACTTCAATATTCTTTTCGATGTTTATTATTTCATCTGGTACATTGATATTGGTAATATGCACTCTTGAACCTGCTTCATCCATAGCATCAATTGCTTTATCTGGTAAACATCTATCGCTAATATAGCGAGATGTAAGATAAACACAAGCTTTAATAGCTTCGTCAGTATAGGTAACTAAGTGATGATTTTCGTATTTTTCTTTAATATTATTAAGAATGTCTATAGTTTCATCAACAGAGGTTGGTTCTACAATTATTTTCTGGAATCTTCTTTCTAAGGCGCCATCTTTTTCTATATATTGACGATATTCATCTAATGTTGTTGCACCAATACATTGAATTTCACCTCGAGCAAGTGCAGGTTTAAACATATTAGAAGCATCTAATGAACCAGATGCACCACCAGCCCCGACCAAGGTGTGTATTTCATCAATAAATAAAATAATATCCGCAGTTTTTTCGAGCTCATTTAGAACCGCTTTAACACGTTCTTCAAACTGACCACGGTATTTTGTACCCGCAACCAACGATGCTAAATCAAGTGTTACCACTCGCTTATTAAACAATGCACGAGAAACCTTACGTTGAACAATACGCAATGCAAGCCCTTCGGCAATGGCTGATTTGCCAACACCAGGTTCGCCAATAAGAATAGGATTATTCTTTTTTCTTCTACTCAATATTTGAGCAATGCGTTCTAATTCTTTTTCTCTTCCAACAACTGGGTCTAAACGGTTTTCTTCGGCAGCTTTGGTTAAATCTCTACCAAAATTATCTAAAACAGGAGTTTTAGATTTAGAATCAGTAGGTTTTTTAGCACCTCCACCAAAACCTCCTTTTTCTTCATCAAGATAATCGTCATCAGGAGAGTCCTTAGATATATCATCTCTGAAATCTTCCTTTGGTTTGAAATCACTTTTGTCTGAAATTATAGAAATCAATTCATCTTTCACAGCATCATAGTCTATACTATACTTATTTTGTAATGTTTTAGTAACTAAATTATCCTTATCCTTAAGAATAGATAATAAAAGATGTTCTGTTCCTATTAATTCGCTTTTAAATGTTCGTGCTTCGAAAAGTGTAACTTTTAAAACCTTTTCTGCTTGCTTAACCAGAGGAATATTTTCTATGTGTCGGGGTGAAGATGAGTTCTTTTTAATAGCTTGTTCAATAGTTTTACGTAATTCACTAATATCAACATGAAGTGCAGAAAGTATATGTATTGCAATTCCTTCACCTTCGCGAATAATACCTAATAATAAATGCTCCAACCCGATATAATCATTACCCAACCTTAATGCTTCTTCACGACTGTAAGTCAGTACATCTTTTACCCTGGGTGAAAATTTAGCTTCCATAATTATTTTTTCCTATATTTTATGAATCAAAATTAATATTAATCATACACACAATCAAAAAAACTATTAAAATTTATGTTAATTTACTACAATTTAAAAAATGTGTGTAATTTTAGCGATTGAAATTTTCTTAGTAATATTATGTATTTTAAACAATTAAACAAATGAAGTTATTAAATTTTAAGTATTTAACATTCTCCGTTTTTTTTTCATTTCTTTTCTTACACTCTTTTTCGCAGAAAAATGAAATAAAAATTAAAGGTAAAGTAAATAATAATATTTACACATCCGTATTTTTACTTGAATATGATAAAAAAATAGTTAAGATTGATTCTGCGATTATTTCTAAAGCAGGCGATTTTTCTATTAAAAAAGAAATAAAACAAACTGGAGTGTTTCAATTAAAGCTAAACGATACAACTATCTTAATGCTTATATTGTCACCCGGTCAGTCTATTAGTTTAAATACTGATTCTAAAGATTTGATAGGTAAATTGGTAATAAAGGGTTCACCTGATTCAAAATTGATATATGATACACAAAAAGAAATTCAATTATTTGCTAGTAAAGTTGATAGTTTAAATACTATATATGTTCAAAATCAGAGTAAACCCAATATTAATGAAATATTACCTGATTTACAAAAGCAATATAACAGCATAATGCTGGATCAAAGAGACTTAATTAATAAGACCATTCTAAACAATTTGCATTCTCTTGCTTGTCTTTTCTTTGTTGATAAGTTAGATTTTGTTAATGACCTTGAAACTTATCGTAAATTAGATAGTGTAATATATAAGTATTATCCAAATAATGTGTTTGTAGAAGAATTGCACAATAAGGTATCTGCAGCTACCAAATTATCAATAGGAAATATTGCTCCTGAAATTAATTTAGCTGATACTACAGGAAAACTCGTTGCATTGTCGTCGCTTAAAGGAAAAGTAGTATTGATTGATTTTTGGGCATCATGGTGTGGTCCTTGTAAACAGGAAATGCCTAATATGAAAAAGATATATGCAAAATATAAAGACAAAGGATTTGAGATATATGGCGTATCTCTTGATAAATATAAAAATTCTTGGGTTAATTATATTAATAAAGACAGTTTAAATTGGTTACAAGTGAGTGATTTAAAATATTGGCAATCGGAAGGGGCTGCATTATATGATGTAAAAGCAATTCCTTACACCGTATTGATTGATAAAGAAGGAAAAATTATTGCCAAAGGTCTCAGAGGAGATGCCCTTGAAACAAAACTTGAAGAAATATTTAAATAACAAATTTCAATTCTATCTCATTCAATTTTAAATAATTAGACAAAGATTATTTTACTAAAATGTCTATATTACAAGCATCTTACTATTTAAATAAAGATGTAGTCTTTCTTGCAAAAGATATTATTGGTAAATATCTTTATACTTGTATTGATGGTAAAACAGTAACTGGTGGAATAATTATTGAAACGGAAGCTTATGAAGGAGTTACTGATAAAGCCTCCCACGCATACAATAATAGAAGAACAAAACGTACAGAAGTTATGTTTGGAATAGGCGGATTAGCTTACGTTTATTTGTGCTATGGAATGCATTCACTTTTCAATATAGTAACCAATCAAAAAGATATTCCTCATGCTATTCTAATTCGTGCAATATACCCTACTGATGGTCTTAATATAATGCAACAAAGAGCGAATAAACCAAAAATTACGAAGGAATTTGCCAATGGACCTGGCAAAGTAGCAAAAATACTTGGTATTACTACTACTCATAGTGGTATTGAGTTATTTAAAGATACTATATGGATTGAAGATAAAGGAATTGAATTGAACAAAAACGAAATTATATCAACTACCCGAATCGGTGTGGATTATGCGATGGAAGATGCCCAATTACCTTATCGTTTTATTATTGATTATTATGTTGTTGAGAAATTGATGAAAAATAAATTAGAATTATAAATTCAATATCAATTACGAAGTTGGCTGATACTTTCCTTATTTGCATCAATAATCCCTTTTTCAGTTATAAATTTAGTTACTAATCTTGCTGGTGTTACATCAAAACCATAATTTAGTGCATTGGTATTGTCTGATAAAATTTTAACTTTGGTTAGAATGCCCTTATCATTCAATCCATCAATAAATTTAACTTCATCAGGCGAACGTTCTTCTATGGGGATAGATTTTATACCATCCGACACCGTCCAGTCGATGGAAGAAGTGGGTAAGGCAACATAAAAAGGAATATTATTATCTTTAGCTGCTAAAGCTTTTAAATAAGTTCCTATTTTATTAGCCACATCACCATTGGTGCTTGTCCTATCTGTACCAACTATTACCATATCTACCATATTATGTTGCATCAGATGTCCACCAGTATTATCGACAATTAAAGTATGAGGAACTCCCTCCATACCCAATTCCCAAGCAGTTAAACTAGCACCTTGATTTCGAGGACGAGTTTCATCCACCCATACGTGGACTTTAATTCCTTTTTGATGTGCAAAATATATTGGTGCCAAGGCAGAGCCATAATCTACAAAAGCCAACCAACCTGCATTGCAATGGGTGAGGATGTTTACCGTTTCTCCATTTTTATTTTTACTCAATTCTTCTATGATTTGCAAACCAAAGTTTCCAATATTTATGCAAGTTTCGGTTTCTTCTTCAGCAATTTGTAACGCTATTGCACGAGCTTCTATGATTTTATCATTTAAAGTATTCGGTATTTCTATATAAGAAAGAGATTTGTTGACAGCCCATAGCAAATTTACGGCTGTAGGTCTTGTTTTTAGAATTTTATCGCGAACTTCTATTAGGTATTTATCAAAATTATTTGATTTTGTTGCTTCAATTACTGCCAAATAGATGGCATAGCTCGCTGCTACACCTATAATTCCTGCTCCTCTTAAATGCATTTCTTTTATGGCAGTGCACATTTCTTCCGCTGTAGCAATATCTTCGATTATAAATTGATGTGGCAACCATCGTTGGTCAATGATTTTAACTATTTTATGATTGGTTTCATCCAGCCAAATAGTTTTGTAATGTTTGCCAAAAACTTTCATTTAATTATTGTTTATATTTTTATGTAATAAATGATAAGACTTTCCTGTCGTTTTGATATGGAAAGCCTTATAAAATATAATGATATATATTTAATCTCTTCCGTGCATCCTTTTAAGTAACCAACGTGAAATTGTAAATACAATAAAGCCCAAAACAATCATGATAATTGCAATCATTCCAAAAATAGTTCCTGCACCCAAAGTACTCACAAACCCAACTAAGAAACCACTAATAGTATTGGCTAAAAAGTTGCTTAAAAACCATACCCCCATAAATACTGAGGCAAGCTTTAAAGGAGCAAGTTTTGTAACCATTGAAAGACCAATTGGAGAAATACATAATTCACCTATAGTATGAAATAAATAAGTAGCAAGTAACCAGAACAAGCTTGCTTTTACTGTAATATCAGAACTATCTCCACCTCTTTGCATAACAGCACCATACATAAATAAAAAACCAATTCCTAAAAACAAAAAAGCCAAACCCATTTTAACAGGAGTTGAAGGATTTTTTCCTTTTCGTTGAAGTGCCATCCATAACCATGCAAAAAGAGGAGAAAGTGCTACAACAAAAATAGGATTAACTGATTGCAACCATGTTGTAGGTATTTCTCTTAATTTTATGATATTAAATATATTCAAATTAATTACCCTATCTATATATCTTTCGGTATATAAATTAAATGTGCTTCCAGCTTGTTCGTATCCAGCCCAAAAAAAAGTAACAAAAAATAACAATACAAGAATTACAGAGATTCTGTTTAATTCTTCTTTTGTCAGAGGAGCTTTTTCCTTTTGTATTATTTGTTGTTTTTTTTGTTTAGGAACTTTCCCTAGTTCTCCAAGATATTTTTGAGCAATAAATGCATATATGGTGAGACCAATAAGCATACCCACACCTGCAGCAATAAAACCATATCTATATCCATATTCGCTGCTAAAAGAGCCACATAATATAGGAGCAAAAATAACACCCACATTAAAAAGCATATAATAAATAGTAAAAGCGCTATCGCGACGTTTGTCTCCTTGTTCGTATAAATCGCCCACCATCGTAACTACTGTAGGTTTAAAAAATCCATTACCAATAACCAACAATGTTAAACCAGAAATAAAAGGAACAATACCATTATCAATGGCACATGTAAAATGCCCTAACATGATTAAAATGCCTCCAATCATTACTGAACGTCTTTCTCCTATAAATCTGTCTGCTAAATATCCTCCAATCAATGGGGTGAGATAACAAAGTCCAGTAAATATTCCATAAATTTTCCCGGAAAATCCATCGGACCATCCCATACCACCTAATTTGTTTGAAGCAGCACTAGCCATATAAAAGATTAAAAAGGCTCGCATCCCATAATAACTGAATCGCTCCAAAGAAGCTGTTAGTGCTAATAAATAGAGCGCAGGTGGTTGCTTTGTTTTTACGTTTTCTGTTGCATCCATTGTTTTTTATTTAATTTTTGGCTAAAATATGTTTTTTTTATTTATTGTAAAAAAATAGTTTTTGTAAGTGCATTATTTAAAACGTTATTATGATAATTTGAAAATGTTTAATACAAAGAAAACTTGGAGAACTGACATTTGCATGGAAAATAAAGTTAAAGCCTATTATCAATACTTTCAGTTCTTGATAAATTTACCTTCAAAAAATATATTTTGTATTTTTATATCAACATAAAATTATTGTTGCCTAATGTTTAGAATAACTAAAATATTTATATGTTGTTTAGTTAAGCCCCAATGGGACAAAAGCATCAGCAAGGGCTTATAATATTTATGTGTTGGTTGTAAGCTTATGATAAGCAAAACAAGTAAATTTATTTTGTGTATTTGTTAAATTATTTTATTTTTGTTTAGTTATCATCGTATTAATTTAAAACAAAAAAAAATGAAAAATATTGAGCATTATTATGAAATAGTTGATAATTGTATTAAAAGGCTTGGTGTAGATCCAGCAATATGCAAAGGCGATAAACCAGGTCAATGGGATTTAAAAAAAGGTTCTGCCAGTGTATGGATTGATGTTTGGAAAAAAGAAAATGAAGACTATGGCTATATGCAGATAATGGCACCTATATCTGAAATTCCTGCTACCAATAAAGAGGCTTTTTACCAAGAAGTGTTAGAAATTAATCACGACCTTTACGGTGTGGGAATGACCAAATTTGAAAATTGGATTTATATTAAAATGATTCGCGAATTAGAAGACCTTTCGGAAGAAGAAGCCTTTGCGATGTTTAATAGAATTGGTAATTACGCCGATCAATATGACGATTTCTTTAAAGATAAGTATTTTAGCACTGGCAATCGCGGTTAAAACTAATATGTTTTATTGATTCCTTAAATGCTACTTTGTATTGTTTTACTAATAATTAGGGGCTATTGAATTTGTATTAAAATAGTCTAAGTTTACAACGAAGAGGTTGTGCGAAGATTGTATCTTCGCACTTTATAAGAGCTAGTTTTTATCTAACAAAAGAAAAAATGATTTTGTACGTTGACTATTGATGTAACTAGTCTTTTTGGGATCATTACAAAAAGAAAAGAATCATGGTAAATCAATCAATTTATTTAAAAACCACTAATTCAACAGCCCCTATATAAGGCAGTTTTGAGACATGCTGTTAAATTTTTTTTTAAATAATCGGACTACAATGATTTTTTATTTTAAGTTTGCACTTATTTTATTCAATAATAAATGCGATGAGCACTCCAAACAACAAGCAACATAAACCCATTTGGTTAAAAAAGAAACTACCACAAACAGCAAACTATGCTATTGTAAAAGATATTGTTGCTAAAAACAAACTGCATACGATATGTACAAGTGGAAATTGTCCTAATATTGGTGAGTGCTGGGACTCAGGAACAGCAACATTTATGATATTGGGTGATATTTGTACCCGTTCGTGTAAGTTTTGTGCTGTTAAAACAGGAAAACCAGAACCTATAGATTTTGAAGAACCTCAACGCATTGCGCAATCAGTAAAACTGATGAACTTAAAACATTGTGTTATTACTTCGGTAGATCGCGATGATTTGCCAGATGGTGGTGCTGATATTTGGGCAAAAACAATTGTTGCTATAAAAGAAACAAACCCTAATATTACCATTGAGGTGTTAATACCAGATTTTAGTTATGATATCATAAGTTTGCAAATGATAGTAGAAGCCAAACCTACCATTATATCGCATAACTTGGAAACCACAAAGAGATTGACATCGCTTGTTCGTAGCAAAGCAAAATACGAAAGAAGTCTGCAAGTGCTTAAATACCTTGCCGAAGCAGGTTGCAAAACAAAATCGGGAATTATGGCTGGCTTGGGAGAAACTGAAACAGAAGTTTCGGAAACAATGGATGATTTGTTAAGTGTTGGATGCAAAATAATGACTATTGGGCAATATCTGCAACCAACCAAAGATAACTATCCCGTTTTTGAGTATGTTTCGCCTCAAACTTTTGAAAAATACAAAGAAATGGGTATTAAAAAAGGATTTAGGTTTATTGAAAGTGCTCCATTGGTAAGGTCTTCCTATCTGGCAGAAAAACATATTTATTAAAGTTTAATATAAATATAGTTTACACACCACTACCTTTAAATTTTAAAATTTTCTAAGTTTGAATAAACATGCGACAATAGTTGTCCTTGTTTGATTTTATGATGTTTCTATTTAGCAGAAACAGAATAAATATTTAAAATTTGTAAATAATGCAAATAAAAATATTAATTATTTATTTATACTATAATATATGATTTAACAATATTATTCGTTGGTTTAAAAAAAAATATTTACGATTTTACTTGACTTTTTAATTTTTATGACTTATGTTTGTAAATCATTTATGTTATAATTTATTATAAACACTAATATAACACACAGAATATGAGACAATTACCCCCCC
>Ga0066650_10000167_pt1 | contig 19943 bp, 19 predicted proteins | sample CryGey092014_all_FD_59539 | JGI IMG/M metagenome (GOLD analysis project Ga0066650, IMG submission 59539) | Groundwater microbial communities from aquifer - Crystal Geyser CG23_combo_of_CG06-09_8/20/14_all | ecosystem: Environmental > Aquatic > Deep subsurface > Groundwater | place: USA: Utah...
GAATAAGAGAAAGTAAAATAATATTTAAGCCGGTCCCACTTGGAGACATATTCACCATGCCTAGACCATACGTATGATACCAAGCAAAGTGGGTTTTATTCCAGAGAGTGGGAAAATCTAAATAGGTATTCCCCTCGCCTCCTAATATCAACGACCCTCCTTGATAGTAGGGTATTAAGGCCACAATAAGAATACCCAAGTATATAAGAATAGAGAAAATATTCCGGCAAAGTGAAAATATTTTAAGTTTCATTTTTTACATTCAAAAAATATATTGTGGCAAAAGGGCAAAGAGAAAAGCGAACGTAATCCCCAACCCCCGGTTACTCCATAAAAAATCTTTTGTCCTTTGATGATAGAAAAACCCTCTTTTTCTAATAAACTTTGTAATTCTTTATAGGTATATTCTATTTCATGAGCTGAATATGGAATACGGGAATGGTTAGGATCGGGAAAATAAGGTATCTTACGTAGTCCTAATAATAATAGAATAAGACCGGCTAAACGGTGACGATTAGGCGTCGAAATTATTAAGATACCATCGTCTTTAAGCAAACGGTGTATTTCCCTTAATATAATCCGTGGTTCCCGAAGATGTTCAATCACATCAAAAGAAAAAACGATGTCAAAATATTTATCCGCACACGGCAAGGTTTTTTTAAGAAAATCTGCTTTTTTAAACTTAATTTTATTGATAAAAGTTTTTTTTCTCCAATCCTGTCTGTCAACCCCAAAGATTTCCCGCCCAAACCGAGCAAACAAAACCGTTCGGGTACCGTCTCCACATCCAACGTCTAAAAATCTTTTTTTTTGTTTATATTTTGCAGAGATTTCCTTTAAAACTTCGTCTATACAGTTTTTGTGTAAAATAAACATCTTATTTTGTTTGATTTTTTATTAGATAAATATTTGTCTCGGAAAGCTTGGGAACAAAGAATGCGGTTACAAGTCTTAATAACAATAATAAGGGAACGAAAATGATATTTATTTTATTTCTGCTAATGGCGCTAAAAGCAAGATCGTGAGGGAAACTAAAAAAATCGCCAAAATAATCAACAATCTTCAATTGATTTTTAATCAGTATTTTTTTTAAGGTTTCAAAATTGTAAAAAAACAAGTGCCTGGGAGTATCTAAATGAAACCATTTCTCTTTTGTAAAGCGGAAGCCTAAACTATCACGATTGGGAATCTCGATAATTAAAATGGCGTCTTTTTTAAGTATTTTTTTTAAGGCTTTAAAGAAAATCGCCGGATTTTCGATATGCTCCAAAACGTGCCACATAATTACCATGTCGAATTTTAATCCTTGGGGGAAATGAATTTTTTCAGTTTTACCTTCAAAAAGCGTTATTTCTTTATAATTATTTTTTATGAATTGGCAAGCTTTATTATTTATTTCTATTCCAAACTTTTCAAACTTTTTCGGTAATTGATGTAAAAAATCTCCTTGCCCACACCCAATTTCCAATACTTTCCCGCCGTTTGGCAAATATTTATCAATTATGTTTAGCCTTCTGATAAAAATAAGTTTATCCAGTAAGGCAATAATCTTTGTTACCCAATTAGGTACGAAGGCATCCTTATAATAATTATTTGGGTAATATTTACGATAATACGTTGCATCGACAACCGCATTGGTAAATACCACTCCGCATTTAAGACATTGACAAACTTCAAATTTCTCTTTGCCCAAAAGATGCCTCCCATGAACATTTTGCGATACAAAAAGAATTTCGGTTTTATCGTTTCCACACAATCTGCATTTCATACTATTACAATTTTTGATTAATAAATTCCCGAATTAGCAATCCTGTTTGGGAAAGATAATTTGATTTTTTTGGGCTTTTTAACAAAATTTTCCAATATTGAAAATTTGTATAAAATTTTAAATTGTTTCCTATGCGATTATAAATTTTTGAATATTTTCTCACCCAATCCAATAAATTAATATTGTGATTTGCAAATTTCAGTTTTTGCGGATATTTATCTATTAAAGTACTGGCGTTGGCCAACATTGGATATTCTTCGCTTTTAAATTTATAGCCATAATTTTGATAAATTTCTGTACCTGGATACGGAGTAAAGATGTTCAAACTCACAATTTCCGAATTCAATCTTTTTATTAATTTGATAATATCTTCTAAATCTTTTTCTGTCTCTTTAGGTAAATTGACTAAAAAATTAGCAAAAGTTCTTATGTTGTATTTATGACACAAAGAAAAAACTTTTTCCACCATTTCCACGGTTATGCCCTTTTTAACCAAATTCAATGCCTCATTCGAACCCCTTTCCACGCCAAAATCCATTTGGATGCAACCGGCAAGGACCATGTTTTTGATAATTTCTTCATTAAGAGTGGACACCTTAGAAGAACACCCCCACAATAAATTTAAATGCTGTTTTTTTAATCCTTGGCAAAATTCCAGAACGTTTTCCTTGTTAATAGTAAAAAGATCGTCGATAAAATAAAAGCTGTCAACTTTATATTTATTTTTTAAATATTTTAATTCCGCCAGCAAACTTTTGGCGCTTCTAACTCGAGAATAACTACCTCCGCCGTTAAAGGCTTTCAAGTTTTTCGCCACGCAAAAGGTACATTGCCCCGGGCATCCTCTTGTAGCCATGATATATACCGACCGTAAAAAACAACCTCGAATCGCATACGGGGAAGCATTAGTATAGTAATCCATGTCCACTAAATCATAAGCCGGGTAAGAAATCTCGTCCAAATTCTCGCAAAGAGGCCGACGGGCGGTTATTACCACTTTCTTCTTTTTTTGGTCTAAATATGCAATTCCATTGATATTTTTATAATCCTTTTTCCTTTTAAGAATGGCCTTGACCAGTTCGTACGCGGTTATCTCCCCTTCCCCTATCACGGCAAAATCGATTGGGCATTCTTTTTCCGTTAAAATTTCTTCCGGATAAAAAGTTGGGTGAATTCCTCCCACGATTATCTTAACGCTAGGATCAATTTGCTTAAATTTTTTAGCTAGACTAAAAACTTCTAAATATTCCGGTGTGTAAAAAGTAATTCCCACTGCTTTGGTTTTAAGATTTGCGAATTCTTCTACCATCTGTTTTTCGATCTTAATTAATTCATGATCAATATTTTCATAAAATTTCTTATCCCGAATAATTAGTTTCATAGGAATATCGATTATCTTTACTCTTAACCCTTTGTGCCGGAGATATCCGCCAATATACATTAAGGCCAAGGGCGGCCGGTAATGGTTAATCATTCTTGAGGGAGGTGAAACTAAAACGATATCGTATTCTTTATTTTTTGTTTTGTGTCTCATCGTTAAAAATTTTTCTGGAAATAAAGTCTGTCCTTTTCTCCCAATCCCATACGCCCACGATTAAGGTATGCGCTTCTTTTGAAATTTTTTGGTAAAGTTTTTCATTATCCAATAACGAAATAATATTATCCGCGAATTCCCGTAAATTATAACATTTTGTTTTTATCATACCAGAAGGATAATAGGTTTTTAATGATTCAAGGTCAAAGGAAACTCCCGGAAGTTCCCAAGCCATCCCTTCCGCCGCCGCCATCCCCCCGCTGTCGTAGGTAGCTGGGTGAATTATCATCTTTGACTGCTTGAATATTTCGTATTTTTTTTCTCCATCAAGAAATCCTAATAAATCAATATTTTTTTCCAGTTTATATTCTCGAATTTTTATTAATACGTTTTTTTCTAATGGACCGTTTCCAATCATTGCCAGTTTTGCTTCTGGCTTTTTTTGACAAACCAGTTTCCAAATATCGATAAGTTCTAAGACTCCTTTTTGATAATGAAATCTTCCCAAAAAACACGCGTCGTATTTTCTTTGGGAAATAGGAATCACTTTCTTTGATTTCAAATATTTTTCTGAAGTAGTAATATCTACCCCTCCTTGAACTACTACGATTTTATCTCTATTTCTTTTAGACGTAATAAATTTTTCCATATCCGGCTCACTGGTTACAAAAACATAATCTGCCATGTTTTTAATTAAAAAATATATTGGCAATTGTGAAAACCAATAAGCTAATCCTATAAAAAATCTTTTTATGCTGCTTTTATATGGAGAGTCACTTTGCCAAGGTTTCGGCGCGAATAAATAAAAACCTGCAACCCATATTACTTTCGGATTCTTAATTTTAAGAAAGAGGGCGGGAATTGAATCCGGCCAAAAATCGGAAACAGAATAGACAAAATTAGTATTCCGATTTAATTTTAGTTGGTAAATCTTTGGTAAAATGATTAAAACTCTTTTACAATAACTAAAAAAAATCTTTTCATTATTTTTTAAAAAAGCGCTTACCAAATACTTAATATTCAATATCTGATACTTTTCCCAAATAGTTTTTCCCAAGTTGGAGGTAAACACGAAAACCATATTTCTTTTTGACCAATGACGAGCTAACGCCATGGCAATTTTTTCTCCACCACTCATGTCATTGGTGCTAATATGACTATTGTTGATAAAATAAAAATGTGCGGTACTCATATTTTTCGGAGTTTTAGAGTTAAGAAACCAGCGTGCCTCGGATCTAACTTTGCTAATTGGTTAAAAAATGGATAATAACCAGCTCCTAATATTTTTTCAACTCGAAAATTATTTATTTCAAAAATTTCTTTTAAGGCTTGATAAGAAAAAACACGAATATGCTGCCAAGAGTGTGAAAGCAACTCATCGTTTCTATGCAATGCCAAAGGATTACCTACTCCTAATTTATGATCAGAAATATTGGTTAAGGAAAATGGCTGCCAACCAAAAAATAAAGGAAAAATATTATGCCAACTGGCTAAATTTTCTGTAGAAATAATCGCGTATCCGGAAGGTTTTAAAACACGATAAATTTCCTGAATAAATTTTTCAGTATCATAAAGGTGTTCAATAACTTGATTACTGTGAACAACATCAAAAAATCTTTTCGGGAAAGGAAAATTATTATTAAGGTCACCACGCTTTACAATAATTCCATTTTTGCGCGCCACCTCATACCGTTGTTTATTAATATCAATACCATAAACGGATTTTGTACCAATCTTTTGGGCAAGATGTTTAGTCCAATCCCCATTATCACAACCCAAATCAAGTAATTTTGCCGATTCATTATATTTAAGCAAATCTAATATATTATTTTTATTTTTCTGTACAGCATTATTGAAATTATTAATAAAAAACTGTTTCATATGGACTTTAACAAAAACATAATACCGCTGAGGATTTTAAGAAAATACATCTGTATGGCAACTAAAGGATGAGAAATTAATGCTTTCCATCTGCCTTGTTCTAAAAATATCCCTATAAATCGATACGAAAAACCAAGCTGCCGTTTTACGTCGAGATCTGATTTTCCCCATTTTTGTTGATAAATATTCATATTTTTAGAATAATATTTCATCTTTTTAATATAGTTTATAAGGCTTATCTTTTCATCTTCAAAATGCCACATCTCCGATTTAATTGAATCTACGAGTCCAATTTGCCTAACCCTTTTATCCAAATCCCAATCTTCACCCGCATAAAGCCTATCGTCAAAACCACCAATTTTTTTAAATGTTTCTCTTTGAATAATTCTTACCGCATCCAAACAAGTAGCATCATAAAACTCTCTTTCAAATCCCTTTGCTTTTATTATCCAATTGTTACCTTTCCACCTTAATGGAATATATAATCCTAATATTTTAGGGTTTTTTTGAAATTTCGCGTCTGCCTGACTAATCAAATCTTTAGTCAAAATCATGTCCGCGTCAACAAATATCACGTATTTTCCTTTAGCTTTATTTAACATTCCATAATTTCTTTGTGCACTTCTTTCCGTACCAAAGGAATAGACTTTATTAGTATATTTTTTGGCAATTTCTATTGTTTTATCTTTTGAATGGTTATCGACTACAATTATTTCGATTTTTTTCCGCGGGTAGATTTGATGTTTTATACTTTCTAAACAATTTTGTATATTCTTCTCTTCATTTTTAGTAGTAATAATTATAGAAAATAATGATTTCATTCAATTAATCCCCGTTTTTTTAAAGTCAATTCTTTTACTGATAAACTTCCATCCAAGTGCAGTGTAGTATTTGAATGTATTCCAGTCTGTCAATCCTTCCTTAAGTTTTCGAACGACAAATTGCGGTGACCAAATGGCGCTATAAATACTTCGAACCATTCCGAGAATTTCCTCATTACTCATCACGGTTTTCATCACCGGCTCTTTCATATCATAACGATCCCAATCTTTAGTTTTTAACCAATCATTTTCTTCGCATTCCTTAAAAAGCGGCGTCCCCGGATAAGGAATAACTACGGTCGCCTGCAAACTATCAATTAATCCTTCACAAAAAAATTTTTTGGCTAGCTCAAGGGTTTGGATCGCATCTTCTTTTGTTTCCCATGGATAGCCGACCATTACCGTCGCATGGGGACACAAACCCGCCTTTTTCGCCATTCGCACACCGGTAGTAATCTGTTCTACTCGCAAATTTTTATTTAAACGATCAAGCGTTTTCTGGTTGGCTGATTCCAAACCATAAAGCAAAAACCGAAAACCGGCTTTTGCCATTAAATCGTAATCTTTTTGGGTTAAATCAGAATTAAAGCGCATATTGCAATCAATTTTGATTTTTTGATTGTAACCCCGTTTAATCATTCCCTTGCAAAACTCTCTTAACCAATCACCCACGGGAAAAGTGCCGCTGTCGTCCATAATTTCCCTAACGCAAGTGTGTTGCAGAATATAACCAACTTCATCCAACGCTCTTTTGGGGGACATTACCCGAAATTGTGCTCCGGGATAAAGGGTGGTCCAACTGCAAAAGACGCATTTTCCCCACCAGCAATCGCGGCCGAACATGGTATATGTCCCGGGTTTTTGTAAATAATTACTGTTTTTATAAGCGTAAAGTTGCCATTTTGTTAACTCCCGATCAATCATCGGTAAAGAATTTAAATCATGGTTCAATTTAAATTTTCCCGTATTTCGTATTTCGTATTTCGTATTTCGAATTTCAGTCCTATACCAAATTCCCGATTCAAGTTTTTCTCCTTTTGATAAATAATTAGCAAGATTAAGTAAAAGAAAATCATAATCGCCACCGGTAAGGATATAATCAACTTTTGAATTTTTAAAACTTTCTTCCGGTAAAGCGGTCACATGATCACCAACTAAACAAATATCTAATTTCCAGTTTCCAGTTTCCAGTTTTTTGATATCTGAAATTATTTTCCAATGTCTCTTAATTACCGGTGTTTTGGTTTCGATCATTAACAAATCCGGTTTTTCTTTTTTTACATCCGATAACCATTCTGAATAAGTCTGTTCACCCGCTATTCCGTCCAACCAGATAACCTTATAACCGGCGTTTTTAAGCATGGTTGCCGCATAGGCAGGTACCATTGGATAAGCAGTCCAGGGATCATGCGCCCATTGAAATTGCCGGTTCTGACCCAACAAGGGAACACCCTTTTCTGATTCCAATGGTGGATAAGCAATTGCGATCTTCATTTCTTTCTATTATACCATCCAAATATGGTAAAATTTTATTAATGAAGTTTAATTGGAAAATTTTTGTATTTTTAGCTTTTCTGGTTTTTATTGTCTATTTCAATTCCTTAGGCAACGACTTCGTATCCGACGATATTGCTGCCATCAAAAATAATCCAAATATCGACAATGTTAGTTATATATTTCAACAGCCATTTTTCAACATAAATCCACGATCCTTAACTATTTCTCTGACTAATAAAGTTTTTGGACTAAATCCGGTCTTCTATCGTTTACCAAATATTTTATTTCATTTAGGTTCGGTTTGGATTATTTATATTTTAATCGGTCTTTTCTTTAAATCACCCGTCCCCTTTTTTACCGCCAGTTTATTTGCGGTCCATCCGATTTTGATTGAAGGAGTCACCTGGATTTCCGGAGGACCATACTCTAATGGCACTTTTTTTGCTCTTTTAGCCTTTTTGTTATATTTGCTTTTTAACCAAAATCGGGAAAAAAAGTTTTATCTCTTCTCTCTTTTGTCTTTTATAATTGCTTTCTTTTTTTGCGAAAAATTAATTGTCTTGCCAATAATTTTTCTGGTTTATGATCTTTGCTTCGGAAAAATTAAGAATAACTGGCAGCAATTAATTTCTTTTTTCATTCTTGGTTCTCTTTTTGCTTTAAAATTGATGGGCTTGTTGGGTGAAAGAATCGTTAGTTTAGCAACAAATTATTATCAACAACCGGGTTTCGAAAACCCTCTTGTCCAAATACCGGTGGCAATTACTTCTTACCTTAAACTTATTTTTATCCCTTTTGGGTTTACCCTATATCATTCGGAAGAAATGATTTTTAGTACAACGACATTTATTATTAGATTTATCATTTCCCTTGTTTTTCTTTTCATCTTGGTTTTATCTTTTAAAAAAGAAAGAAAAATATTCTTTTGGCTTTTATTTTTCTTTATTAGTCTTTTACCTGTGCTCACCCCTTTTAAAATTTCCTGGATTGTTGCTGAACGTTATGTGTATTTTGGATCATTGGGAATTTTTGTCCTGATTGCTGTTGTCATACAAAAAATCGGTGATCTTTCTAAGAACCAAAAAGTCTCGTATTTAATTTTTTGTGTAATTATTTTTGTTTTGGGGATACTTACTATTACTAGAAACGCTGATTGGAAAAATCAAGATACCTTATGGTTGGCGGCTGCAAAAACTTCACCATCAAGTGCTCAAAATCACAATAATCTGGGAGATTATTATGGCAGACAGAGAAATTTTCAAAAAGCAATCGAAGAATTTACGATCGCGACTAAATTAATGCCAAATTACGGGGATGCTTATCATAATTTAGCTAGCGTTTATTACCAAACAAAAGAATATAACAAAGCGCTGGAAAATTACCAAAAAGCCATCGCCACCAATCCCAACCTTTGGCAGTCTTATCAAAATATCGCTTCTGTTTATTTCGACTTAAAACAATATCCTTTGGCTCTTGATAATATTAAAAAGGCGATCTTGATCAATCCACAAAACTCGTCTCTTCACACAATTTTAGGAATTACATATTTACAAACAAATCAAAAATCCGAAGCGAAAATTGAATTCCAAAAAGCAATAAGCCTTGATCCTCAAAACCAAAGAGCCAAACAACTTCTTTTATCCTTATAATATTACGATATTTTATGGGCGGCCGCTAACGAAGTATGTAATGTTTGAGCTATTTTTTAAGTTTGGGGGTAAAGAAACCTTTAATAAATAATATACCGTAAAAAAGATGGGTAATAAAAATGGATAACATAACTAAACCAGATAACCTAATATTTTTTTCTTTTTGATAAACACCGGTTGCAGTATAGAATAAGAGAAAGAGATAGAGTAAAAGACCACTTGTAGTGTAAACAAGAGAATAAAAGAGTAAAAGTGAATTTGGAAAAAACATAAAAATAATTGGAATAGAAAATAATCCTAAAACAAAGAAGGAAGGAAGCAAATAACCTAATCTTAAAGAAGTTTCGGGAAAAATGCGGGCGAAATGACCGCGGTGAATCGCATAGCGGGAAATCTGCTTTAAATGCGGACCAAATACTTCTCTACGGTGATGATAAACCACCACTCCCGGATCGTAAATTATTTTCTTTCCCAATTTCTTGGTTAAATCCAAACAAAGTTTTGTATCCTCTCCCGGCCAATAATGAGAATCAAAACCACCAACCGAATTGAAATCTTTTTTCCTGACTAACAAATTTACCGTGGGAAAATCATCGACCTCACGCCTGGAAGATTTAGCGCAGCGGTAAGTCCCGGCTCCCCCGCTGCCTAACCAGGTCGACCAAACATAACCGGAGGCTTTTTGCCTAATATTATTTTGAGGCGGAGTTAAGGAAGGTCCGCAAACACCCGCAATATTTTGATTTTCCTTAAAAATTGATAGGGCATTTTCCAGCCAATCATGTTCCGGATAAGAATCATCATCCAAAAAAGCAATTATTTCACTTTTTGATTTTTTAACTCCCAGATCACGCTTGTCTGCTGGTCCAGTTCTTGGCCAAGAGGCAATAATTTTAGTTTTTGAGAACTGCTCATTGGAAATTTTATCAGTAACAATGATTATTTCAAAATCTTTAAATGTTTGTTTTAATAAAGCCGGAATTGTTTCATCACGAAGAAAATCGTTGACTTTAATGACAGGAATAATAATAGAAACCAATACGTCTTTCATCCTACATTAACTCTGAAATTCAAATCGGGATCGTAAACCCATTTTCGCTTATTGCAATCATCATAATATCTCAATATTTTCAACCGGTAAAAAATGGCTAAGGTATCAAGGAAACTTTCCTGAACACTATTTTTACCAAGGAGTTTTACGCTCGAACTAAATTTACTTTCGATTTTTACTGGGGCTTCATAAATTCGGTCATAACCAATTCTTTTAGCAACTGCCAATAGTTCAACATCGAAAGCAAACCGTTTAAGAAGGAGTCTTGGCAAAGTGTCCTCAAGAACTTTCCTTTTAAAAACCTTCAAGCCGACTTGCGTATCTCTTACTTTCAAATCTAACAGTAACCTTACAATAATTTGAGTAATAAAACTCAAAATTCTACGGGTTATTGGATATTTTATTTCAGAAGCCGGATGCCTTTTAGAACCCACAATAATGTCTGCCCCATACCATTCCATATGCTCTAATATCATTGATATTCCATTCGGATCGATATCCATTCCTGCATCGATGAAAGCAATAAGATCACCTTTAGCGCGTGCCATACCATATCTGACAGCAAATCCTTTTCCACGGTTATTTTTATAGCCAATTACAGAGATTTTGTCGGAAGCTACTTTGGCGGCATTATTATATGTTTTGTCTAATTTCCCATCGATAACGCAAATAATTTCATAGTCGTAGCGGATTGTTTTAAGAACCTCTTCAATGTTTTTCAGATCGCGTTGAATTGTTTTTTCTTGTCTAAAGGCTGGAACAATCACCGAAATCAGTTTTTTCTTATTTTCTTTCATTTTTCCAATAATATAACATTAACAAAGCCAAGAGTAAACCGATAACCATAATCGAAACATAAACAATCTGCCCTATATTCTGATGGAACAGAAAAATAAGAATAATCTGAAGAATAGCTGCCAGTAAAGGAAAAACCGCTGCGATTATTTTTTTGATTGATAAATAATAATTTACAAAAATACTGGATAAAGAATATAAACTTAAAAAAACCGCAAATAAGCCTAAAGACGACGCGGCTTTTAAGTAATCAGTCCCATAAAGCATCTGAACAATAAACTTAGGCGCAATAAAATAGATCACGGTCATCAACATAGAAACCATTGCCACAATGACTAAACTTTGTAAAAATATTTTCCGATAATTTTGCTCCTTAGCTTTATATTCGGATATTAAGGGAAACATAACCATCCCGATAGGGCCGGAGAGAAAAAAAATAATTTTCCCCAATAAGGCGAGGGCAGAATATAAACCCGCGTCATAGCTTGTCAAAAAAGACCGCGCCAAAATAATATCGGTGGAAAATAAAGAGGTCATCGAAAGCGTCGAGATAAAAACCGGCAATGAATATCTCATCATGGTCCGGCGTCCCAAATTTTCCGCTAAATCAAATTCTCTCACTTTATCTTTTATGAAATATTTAGTTATTGCGAAACCTATTAAACCGGCGATCAGTATCGCTCCGATTGCTCCGGTAACTTTTAAACCTATTACGACAAACACGATGGATAAAAAAAGTTTTCCAAGAGACTCTATCACACCGCTTAAAGAAAGTTCGAAAAATTTTGACAGACCCTGTAAAAATGCCCGATTAATGCCGGAAAAAAATGTCACAAAGATAATCAAACTTACCATTACCAACCAAAGATAATTATCCAAACGAAGAATTTTCGCAAGCAGCGGAACCGAAAGAAAATAACCCATTAATCCCAATAAACCAAAAAACAGCAACTGAATATTCAACTTATGGTAAAGTTTACCGATAGCTTTATATCGATCCTCTCCTTTAAATTGAGAAACATACTTTACGATAACCAGAGAAATGGTTCCTATAGGAATCGACAATAAATAAAGTAACGAAACCATACTCTCTAATATTCCATAATCTACCGGTCCAAGCATCCGCCCCATTATCAAGTGGTAAAGATAATTACAGAAGTTTCCAATCATATTCCCCGCCAACAAGACAAAGCTTCCAGAAATGAGAGGATTCGTTAAAAACCGATTTTTGTTTAACATCTTCCGTAATTTTAACATAAAGCTAGACTACGCGTTATTCCTTTTGTCGGGGAAAAAGAGAACCGCAACAGCATATAAGATTAAAGGGGTAAAAAACATTGACATCCGCACAGCCGAACCGCCTATCCGATTCCACCAGTCAAAATTAATGCTTAAGTAATAAGTTCCCAAAAAAACAATCAAAAAGTCTAAGAAAATCAATCCCGTGATATACCAAAACTTTATTAATTGTTTTGTTCCAAGAATTAGAATAAAGATTAATAGTAAAAATATTATTTTCCAATCAGAAGCCAAATTGCTAATGACATAGGGAATAACTTCAAAAATTTTTCCTATTTGGATCGAAAACCTGTAAGGGTCTTGGAATAAATTTGGCACGGAAGCATAAACCGAATCCCGATAAATAATCCATGGCTGTCTAATCAAAAAGAAAATAACGCCGTAAACAATTATTTTTTTATATTCTTTAACCTTTAGACAATAAATAAAGACAAAAAACAAATTCATTATCCAGAAAGGTTCCTGGCTTCTGATAAAAGTTGAAAGGCCTAAAAAGATCGCGCTGATTGCGAAATAACTGTTCTTCCGGTCGGCTATCCATTCCCAAAGATAAATCGTTCCCATTCCTAAATAAAACGAATAAAACAAATTCGTATATGAAACGGTGGACTGGTAAATAAAAGAGGGTGTCGTTGCTAAAACCAATGTAACCAACATGCTAATAATTTTTGACGTCCGCCGCGCAAGACAATAATAAAAACAAATAATAAATGCCAAATAAATGAGAGAGTAAATAAATTGTGGATTACTACCCCCCAGTAAATAAACAAATGCATGTAGCAGTGAAGTAAAAAAGGGATAACCGTAGTTGTAAGTAACCAGTGGAAGATAATTAGTCAAAACGCTTTGAGCCAGGGATTTGGTCTCAAAGAATCTGACGGCTCGGTAATCATATAAAGCCAAAGCGTCCCATTCTGACGGGGGCCAAATAATGGTTTGCGATAAACTCCATAAAAAGATTCCTCCAACGACTAAAATTAATATTATATTTATTTTTGGAAAAATAATTATCTTTCTTTTCTTGTAAAGAATTAAAATTGCCGGTAAACAAATCGTTAATACCGGTAATAAAATTGTCGGCACAAAAAAAAGAAATTTGTTTATTCCCAAGAAAAATAACCATAAAGTTATAAATCCCGCAATTAAACCATAACTAATTGAAATTAGTTCAAGGATATTAATCATTTTAGTTTTTGCAAATCCAACAGAATTATCCCCCATTTTTTATCAGTGTCCATATAAACAATTTGTTTGGTCGGAACGGAAAATTTCGGCCAACCGTGAGTAAAATCGTATTCGGTAGACTTATCTTCACCCCAATCAATTAAAACATAATCAATTTTGGCTTTAAGCAAATCGATACCGGGTTCTTTTTCTTTACCATTAATCAAAACTCTTGGATATAAAAAGTAACGAAAGTAAGCAACGTTGCCTGTCATCGGCCAAGGATATCCTTGAGGCGGGATTAAAATCGTCGCGTTTTCGGAAGTATGCTGCTTAATAAAAGATACGTAATTACAAAAAGATTCACCCACTTTAAGGCAGAGTTTCTTTTCATTGTTAGCAAGCAGATAATTCCGATTCAGATACAGAACTTTTAAACCGTGAGCCATTGGCCGGGCATTAGACCAAAGGTTGCTTAATAGAGAAAGAACCAACAATAGTAAAAGAAGAGTTTGGATTCTTGATAATTTATTCATTTTGGTTAATTTCATTTAAAAATTTATCTATTTTTTCAGCAGCAATATTCCAAGAAAAATTTTCCTTAACATGTTGTCTGGCTTTCTTACCCATTTTCGCAAGAAAATCAGGTTTGTCCAACAATTCAATAATCTTTTCGGCCAAAAAATCCGGATTGTTCTTTTCTATCAAAATACCGGTTTGACCGTTGACAACCGATTCTTTAACTCCGCCGCTTTTAAAAGCAATTACCGGTGTCCCGCAAGCCATCGCTTCTACTAGTACAATTCCAAATGGTTCGTTCTTAGCCGCAAACAAAACCAGTTTGGCTTTAGCATATTTAGCCGGCAAATCTTTTTCCGGAATCCATCCGGAGAAAATTACTTTATCGGATAAATTAAGTTTACTTACCAATTTAACCAAATTGTCTTTTTCAACTCCCTCGCCGGCGATTTCTAAAAGATAGTTTTTTTTAATTCTCTCCGGCAATAAAATAAATGCTTTGATAATAATATCGATGTTTTTCTGTTTATCCAAACGGCTGACTGTAAATAAATAGTTTTGTTTTTTATCCTTTGGCTTAAACAGCTTAAAATCAACGCCAGGATAAGCAATCAAATCCGGTTGGCGCTGATAGATTCTTTTTATTTCAGAAAACCCATATTGGGAGTTGGCAATTAGGTAGTCAATCTTACCCACCAAATTTTTATCAATGAATTTCAATAACGGATTTAATGCCTTCGCGATAAACTTTCCCGGCTGCTTTAAGCTATCGATTACCAAATTCGAGTGAATAAATGCCGACGGTTCGTGACACATCCAAACCACCGGAGTTTGCGGGTGGAAAATTTTATATATTATGGCCCACCAGATAGGCGGAAAAATTTGGGGAAAAAGAATCTTGTTGTCAATTTTATTTAAAAGACGGTGAAGTCTATATTGGAATATAGGATAAGATAGCCAATAAAAAATGCTTCCAGTAACAAATCCTCCGGTTGTTTTAAAATCTATATGGGAATATTGTTTTATTATTTCCTTGTTTACCTTGGTCGTTACGAATATTACTTTCCATCCTCTTTTTGCCAATCTTTCACCAATCTCAAGCGCATATTTAGAAGCACCGCCATAATTGTTCAAATGGGGAAATAAGATAACTAAATTTTTTAGCATTTAATTTTTTTCAATGGCAATTTGCCAATCAGGATTAATTTTTTGGATTACTTTTAGTTTGGGCTGGGAAGTAAGAATTGTATTCCAGGTATATTTCTGAAGAACCGGACGCCAGTTAATTACCAAATCCCCACTTTCTAATTTCGTCTTTTCTAAATTAAAATATTTTATCTTTATATCCGTGCGGTGATAAAAAAGATTTAGATGGATCGGAATTTCATAAAGATATTCAACTCCCCCATCGGTAAAATTAAAATAAACATTGCCATTTTTTACCGTATTTTTAGCTAAATATTCAACAAAAATAGCGCTGCTTATTTCTCCCGGAATTACTTGCCGATACATTCCTACAAATTTAATTGAATTTGTGGCAATAAAATAAATTATGACAAGTGCGCTGACAATTCGTAATTTTCGATATTTAAACAGTTTTACTGCCCCAATAACCATCATTGGTAGCAAACCGATAATTATTGGTGGCAGATAACGTCCCATACCAAAAACCCAAAAAACCTGAACCGATAAAGATAATATAAACCACATTAAAAATCCATAAACCCAGAAATTTTGCTTTTTAATATTAAGAACAAACATTAATGCGGGTATCAGCAGCAACAGATTATATTGCTGTAAAATTGTTTTAAAATAAAACCAAGATCCATGGAAAAACTGACTAATACTTAAAACATAATATTGAGAATACCAACCGCCAATTCCCAATTTTATAATAATCAAGCGTTGGATGACCAAGATAATAATATTAAAGATTAAATATTGAAATAGAAATTTCCGTTGTTTTTTTGTCTGTTTTAGAACTAAACTTAGCAACAGAAGCCCTAAAGAAAAGATCATCAACACCACGGATGTTTCTTTATAAAAATATGCTATTGTCGTTACAATCAACAATGTTTTTTTATTCTTTCTCATTAGGGAATAAAAAATTGATAAAACCAATAAAGTAAAAATTGGTTCGGCAGTTCCCAAACGATAGAAATTTTCTCTCGACGGGTCAAAAAACAAAAAGAATAATCCGCCAAGCATTGCCGGAAAAGATTTATTGGTAATCTCGTAAATTATTTTATAGATTAATAAAGCGATTAAAACGTAGATAAATAAATGAACCAGACGGTGAGCAACGCTGTTAAAACCAAGAGTTTTGTACGTAAGATAATTAAATCCCCAATACAAGGGACGGAATCGACCGCTGTCCTTTTCTAAATTAAATAACCACTCGACATTCCCAGCAGAAAAATGATGATCAATTTCCGTTGCCACACGCAAACTTTCCCCATCGTCAATCAACATCCAGGGAATTTTCAACTGGGGAATCATTATCAATATCGTTACCGCAAGAAGAATAATTAATCCAAAGTGTTTCTTCATTTAAAAACTAAAAAAAGTGAAATTATGTCTCCCGGTGTTTTAAAAATTCTTTGATAACCAAACCGATTAGGACGGTGTTCAGATATCTTTACCGGAATTTCAGTTATTCTTAAACCATTTCTTTGGGCGCGTATCAGCAATTCGGATTCGATCATCCCTGACTTTAATTTGCATTGTTTCAAAATAGGTAAGATTTTTTTTCGATTCATAATTTTGATTCCGTGAGTATCTGTTCCCTTATAACGAAAGAACAATTGTAAAATCAATCCCAAACCGCGAGTTGTGATTCTTCTGACCAGCGGCCGATTGTCCCCGGATTGCGATAAATTTTTTGACCCAACAATGATATCGTGTTTGTTTATTTCTAATTTTGTTAAATCCAAGAATTTTTTATCCCAAAAGTCAACATTAAAAATTACCAGATACTCGCCTTTAGCTTTCATCATTCCGTTTCTTAAAGCTTGACCAAACGATGGCTTAGCTAAATGAATTGTTTTAATTTGATTATTTTTTTTAGAAAATGATCGGGCGATTTCTAAAGTTTTATCCTTGCTGCCATTCTCAATAATAATTATTTCATCGTCAATATTTTTTTCTTTTAAACAAAAAATTAAATCATTCAAAAATGACGGTAGCAATTTTTCTTCATTATAAGCAGGAACAATAATTGAAATATCGGTTGGCAATTTATTTTATTTTAAAAATTAGCGAGTACCCCAGAAGAATCGTAAAATAGTTTAAATAATGTAGGAGGATAATAATTGGATTGCGGGTGTATCTTCTGGCTGTCCCAATCTCTTCAATAAAGTGCTTGGGGTCTAACTGCGTCCTTGTATCCTTGTGGACGCGGAAAGACGCCAGATATTCATTAATCAACCCCGGTTGGTATTGTTTTCCCAAGCGGAGCCAATAATCATAATCAAACTCCCAATATTCTTTAGTTTTTAAATTCCCTATTTTTTTAAATGCGTTTTTTGTGAAGAAAACTGACGGTTGATTAATATAATTCAATATTAATAAAGTTGAATAACAGTAATGATTAAGCCAGAGATTTTTATAGGTAGTAATTATTTTTCTGATTTCCCTACCGTTTTGGTCAATTATCCGGCATCGCCCGATAGCCCATTGACAATTATTGTGCTTTTCAAAATATTCCGAAACTTTTAATAAAGAATCGGGAAGTAAAATATCGTCAGACCCAATCCAAGACAATATTTCTCCGGTTGCTTTTTTAAAACCTTTATTAATGGCATCGGCAGGGCCTTCGTCTTTATCTGAAAACCAAGTAATTTGTTTGCCGTATTTTTTAAGAATATTTATCGTCCCGTCGGTAGAACCACCGTCCATAATAATATATTCAAGATTCGGGTAATTTTGGTCAAGAATACTTTTAATTGTTTTTTCGATAAATCTACCCTGATTATACGAGGGAGTAACGATAGAGATTTTTGGGAACATAGAAATTATTTATTCTTGAGATATTTCTTAATCGCTTGATTCCTAACCATTTTTTCGATTTTTTTCTCGATTTTTTTATTTGAAATATAATTTGAATATCCGATTATTGTTAGAATAATAAAAGCAGCAATCATTAATAAATCCATGGTTCTGGCAAAAAACAGTATTTTCGTTAAGCCTTGTAGAATATTAGGGAAAAGGATAATGATAATAAAGCATGTCCATAGAAAAATCCAAAATAACATTTCCAAATTATTTAAGTCTTTCTTTTTCCAATTAAGGAAAGATACATAAACCATAAAAATGGAGAATAGAATTCCAATAATTTGAACGCCTAAAATATTCATTGAAATCTATATTTTGGAATGTTTATCATAATTTTTAATGCGTCTAGAATCGTTATTCCTTTATACTTATCGTGGTAAATTGCTGAAATCGGAACTTCGGAGTATTTTAATTTATTCTTTATAGTTTTGGCGGTGATTTCCGTTTCAACATTATAATTTGAACTGTCCCAAACTATGCGGTCGTATGCTCTCTTAGTCATACCAAAACATCCGCAGAAAGGATCAGACCGATTAATTCCTAAAAATAGGTTAATTAAATAGACGCCAATTCTATTTCCTAAATAACGAGCCAGAGGGGTTTTGGTTGAAATTGTTCTTGCTGCAAAAACCAAATCATAACCGGAATCAAGTTTTTTGAGAATTGCGGGTAAAATCTTCGGATCGTGCTGGTCATCCCCATCCATAAAAACAATTCTCTTTGTTCCAAGCTTCCATGCTACCTCCGCGCCGGTTTTCATTGCCGCCCCCTTACCAAGATTTATTGAATGACGGATTATTGGGATTTTCAACCGATTAACAATTTCGGCGGAGCGATCTTCCGACCCGTCATCAACCACTAAAATCCGCTTGGTTATTTTTTTGAGTTTCTTAAGAAAAATCCCAACCCGTTCCTGCTCATTATATACAGGAACTACAACAAAATAGTTTTGCCTGCTCATTTTAAGGCAATTATACCATCTCTAGCTTACGAAATAACCTTGAACGAAGAAAGAAACCGCCAGAAGCAGTAAAATCAGACTGATGATTGGATAAATCAGCCGAAAATATTTACTTTCAATATGGGCAAGGACGATGAAACCGGGAAAGAAAAGCAAAGCAAAACGGGGAAGGGAAACAAAAGTTCCCGTCGTCGTGGGTGCAAGATAGGCCAAAACCATAAAAATTAAATAGGATAAACGAATGGTTTTTTTGTAAATTCCCCAAAATGTTAAGAAAAGAAATAATAATCCAGTTGACAGTTCAAGCCAAACCGTAAAATATAAAGGATTGATTCTGGTTGTTGCCACCATTTTAAGATACCGATAGCAAACCTGATAGAGAAGAATTATTTTATCGGATTGAGCATGAATAAACATCAGCGGATCGTGATAATTAACCCCTAACCACAGCATATAAAACAATAATCCCAAGGGAATTAAAAAAATAGGGATCGCCAATTTAGAGAATTCACGAATTAACACATAAAAATTATCCTGAATTTTCAGTGCAAGCGAATTAACGGATTTTGAAACCTTTAGCTGATAATATAATTCATATAACAAGGCCGGGAAAAGAAAAACACCAACGAGTCTTGTTCCGGAGGCCAACAAGCCAAGAATTCCGGCCAACCACCACTGTTTGGTTCTGGCAAAATAAAAGGCCGCGATTACCAGAAAGAAAAATAAAGATTCCGTATAAACCGCGGAAAAGAAAAAAGCGGTCGGAAAAATTAAAAGATAGAAAATTGTTCGATTAACAATCTTTTGTTTGTAATCTAAAAGCAAAAGCTTATAAAAGAAAATAAGACTAAGAAAAAACGATAACCAAGAAATCGCTAAACCGGTAATTAAATGCAAACCGCCAAACAAGGGATTAAGCCACCTGATTAGATCCGGGTAAAACGGAAAAAA
>Ga0066650_10000168_pt1 | contig 19940 bp, 20 predicted proteins | sample CryGey092014_all_FD_59539 | JGI IMG/M metagenome (GOLD analysis project Ga0066650, IMG submission 59539) | Groundwater microbial communities from aquifer - Crystal Geyser CG23_combo_of_CG06-09_8/20/14_all | ecosystem: Environmental > Aquatic > Deep subsurface > Groundwater | place: USA: Utah...
GAAGTGACGGCTCCGAAGAGGCGGTCTTCTTCGCCAACCTGAACGGGAATCGTCAGAGAAAGCGCCTTGAGTTTGTCGGCGAGTTCGTTGACTTTTTTCATTTCACGCTTCTTGGCGGAATCTTTTAAGCGATTGATCTCTTGAAAACGTTTGATATTGACCGGGCTTGCCTTCAGAGCAAATCCTCGTGGAATGAGGTAATTGCGGGCGTAGCCGTCTTTGACGTCACACTGACTACCGGTTTTTCCCAATGTTTCTATATCCTGAAGTAAAATAATACGCATGTAAATCTCCTGTGGGTCGAAGTTTATTTAAACGACTGGGTAACATCGAATGTGTAGGGCAAAAGCGCGATGTTGCGGGCGCGTTTGATCGCCTTCGTCAATTCTCTCTGATGTTTTGCGCAGGTGCCGGTGATGCGGCTGGGAATTATTTTTCCCTGTTCGGTGACGAACCGTCTCAGCATCCGGTAATTTTTATAATCAATTTTTTCCTGAGGATTTTCGCAAAATTTGCAGATTTTTCTTTTGCTGATTAATGTCATAAGTTTCCCTTTCTATTCTATATTTTTATCGCTGACAGCATTGTTCGGATAAGTATCGGGTTAAATTATCTCTTCGGCTGGTTTTAGTGCAATCTCGGATTCCGGTTTCGGAGCCGGCTTTTCTTCCAACTGAACCGTTATGCAGGATAAAATCCCAGCGGTCAAACCCATCCACGCCTCGATCTCATTATTCAGTTTGGAATTTTCTGTCTCGTACTGAACGAGGATATAATTGCCGTAGCGATGTTTTTCAATCGGATAGGCCAGTCTTCTTTTTCCCCAATCTTCCAGATAGAGGACGATGCCGTTTAAGCGGGTGATCTCGGCATTGACGGCTTCGACAATCTGGCTCAGTTTGTCATGCTCATAATTCGGATTGACGATGAATAAATTTTCGTAGTACCTCACTCGTTGAACTCCTTATGTTTAGTTTGGTTATACTTGTTCATGATCCAGTAAATATCATGTTCTGCGTAATCGTTGATCGCGTTGACACTTGTTTCGATTACGTCGTTTACTGATGGCAATTCTTCTTTCTTGAAATTCGTCAGGACGAAATCTTCGGAAGCGAGATTTCCCTGCGGTCCGATTCCGAGTCTGAGCCGTGGAAATTCATCTGTGCCGATCTGATCGATGATAGACTTTATTCCGCGATGACCGCCGGCAGAACCGTTCGTGCGGATGCGTAAAGCGCCCAATGGCAAGTCGATATCGTCATAGACGACAAAAATCTGCGCCGGTTCCGCATCGAAGTATTTCAGCATTTGCTTCACGGCGACTCCGGATGCATTCATGTATGTCATTGGTTTGCACAGCCGAAATGACGTTGATGAAGAGGCGGGATAAACAGAAGATTTCCGAGTATCAGCGAAAACAAAAGAACTCTTGGCTGGAGTGAATTGAATTTGATGTTGATCTGCCAACCGGTCGACAACCATAAATCCGAAATTGTGTCGGTTTCTCGTGTACTTCATGCCGGGATTTCCCAAACCAACGATGATTTTGGGTTGTGTCGTTTGAGTGTCTTCATGCTGACGTTTTTTAAAGAAGAACAATGCATTATTCTTTCTTTTTCTTAGTCTTCTCTTCTTTTTCTTCTTCTTTTTCTTCGCCTTCGGCCGTTTCTTCAACTTCAGCTGGTTTTTCTTCTTCAGCCACGCCAGAGGGTTTCACGACGGAAACGATCGATGCGGAAATAACGTTTTGTATTTCTGCGTTGGGGATTTGAATGTCTTTGACGCCGATTGAATCCCCGAGATTCAAAGCGCTTACGTCAATTGTAACGCCATCCGGAATTTCTGCGGCTTTGCATTTGACTTCAAGTTCCCAAAGATGCTGGGCTAAAATGCCGCCGAATGTTTTTACGCCGATGGCAATCCCAACCAATTTGATCGGAATGGAGACAACGATCTTTTCTTCGAGATTGACGCCCATAAAGTCGGCGTGGATGATCATCTCGCTGATTGGATTGTGCTGAAGATTTCTAACAATGCACGGGTAGGATTTTCTGCCGATCTGCAGATTGATGATGTGCGCTCCGGAATGGAGAGCCGCATTCAAATCTTTCACGTCGATACAGAGCGGAATCGGATTTTCTACGTGATAATAGTACACCGACGGAATTTTTCCGTCGCGACGCAATTTCTTGGTGTCGCGTTTCGTCAGTGCGGTTCTGGCTTCTGCTGATAACTTGTACTCAAGCATTCATATACTCCTTATGATTAAAATTCAAACAGTGAACTGATGGATTCTTCGTTATGGATTCGTTTGATGGCTTCCGCAAACATCGGCGCGGCAGTTAGAATCTCCAGTTTCTCAAATTGTCTTTCTGGTGGGATGGCAATAGAATTTGTGACGATAACTTTATCGATCGGCGATTCTATGATCAGCCGGACGCAATTGCCGGAAAAAAGTCCATGCGTGGCGACGACGATGATAGATTCAGCGCCGTTATTTTTAAGCAAACGCGCGGCCTGCGAAATAGTGCCGCCGGTGTCGATCATATCGTCGATAATGAGCGCATTTCTTATTTGAGATTCGCCGATGATATTCATTATCTCCGCTTTATTCGGACTGGGACGACGTTTGTCAATGATGATGAGCGGAGCTCCTAGGATTTTTGCGTAAGAACGCGCGAACTTGATACCGCCGACATCCGGAGCAATGATAGAAAAATCGCCCGACTTTACTATTTCTTTGATCTTATCAGCAAAAATCGACTTCGCATACAGATGGTCGAACGGAATGTTGACGAATCCCTGAATCTGCGTCGAATGTAAATCCATCGCCACGATGCGATTAGCGCCAGCAGAGACGATGGTGTCCAAGATCAAGCGGGATGAAATGGGAACGCGCGGCTGGTCTTTTCTATCCTGACGCGCATAGCCGTAATAGGGAATGACCGCCGTGATGCGTCGGGCAGAAGCGCGCCGGGCGGCGTCGATGATCAATAAAAGCTCAAGCAAATTGTCTGCCGGTGGATTCGTGGACTGTACGATGAAGACGTCTTCGCCGCGGATGTTCTCTTCAAAGCGAAGTCGGATTTCTCCGTCGCTGAAATTGGAAATGGAAATCTGTCCGGGCGTCGTTTTGAGAAATGTGTTGATCTCGGACGTTAGCGCCGGGTTTGATCTGCCGGAAAAGATTCTTGCATTAAATTTCATAGTTATCGCTTCTACTTAAAATGGTTCAAAAACCTGCTCGGGGACCAGGATTCGAACCTAGATTCACGGCTCCAAAGGCCGCTGTCCTGCCGTTGGACGATCCCCGAATGTCTCATGGCGTTTTTCTGTTAAAATTTGGGAAGAGTTAGAAAGGTTGGATAATTCTGGAAGCGTTTCTGCGCCGTCGCGGCTTCCGTTTCGTTGCGAAAAATTCCAAACACAGTCGAGCCGCTTCCCGACAGACCGGCGTATAAAACTGGTTCGCGCTTCATTTCCTCGCGTATCGCGCCGATCTCTGGATATGATGGAAAAACTACCGATTCAAATTGATTTTCAAACAGCGTCCAAAAAACTCTCTTTTCATCAAAAAGAGAATCAAATTTATATTCCTTTTTGCAATTAACCAAGTCGAATTCTCTGTATGCCCAAGCAGTTGAGATGGAAATCGGCGGACAAACGAGTAAGATGACAAATGATTCCGGCAGTTTCACCGGTGTCAAAATCTCTCCGACACCGTTGGCGATCTGCGCCTTTCCGCGTAGATAGAATGGAACATCGCTTCCCAGACCGACGGCGATCTGTACGAGTGTCGAATCCGGCAGATTCGCCTCCCAATTTTGATTGAGAAATTTAAGAACCGTCGCCGCGTTAGAACTTCCGCCGCCGAGTCCCGCTCCTGTTGGAATATTTTTAATGAGATGTATATGCCATTCACTGCTGACTTTTGCGACAGGGCGCATCGCCTCGTAGGCTTTAAAACAAAGATTGGTCGAATCTGTCGGCAGTTTCGGATCAGAACAGGTTAGTTGAAATTGGTCGGTAGGGCTAAAATGTAATTCGTCGTGCAGATCGATTTCCTGGAAAAGCGAACTGATCGTATGGTAGCCGTTCGGCAATACGCCGGTGATCCGCAAGGTCAGATTGACTTTGGCGTTGGATTTAATTACGATCGATTTGTCGTTTAGCATATTCGAGAGCTGATTGCAAACGGCGGACGCAAATTTCACGGCTGAGGATATGGGTAATGACGTGAATTTCCGGGCCGTGAGTTTCGCCGGTCAGCGCCGCGCGAATTGTCATCCAGAGCGGTTTTCCCTTGATGCCGGTCGTTTTCTGGACGGTTTTAGTTGCCGCGACGAAGGAATCAGCGTCGAAATTCTGAATCACTTCTATTTGAGAAATGAGAGATTGGAGAATTGTTACCGCTTCCGGCTTGGCAAGATATTCCTGAATATCAGGGAAGTCGTAATTTAGAGGATCGGTGAAGAATAACCGCGTCTTCTCTGGTATTTCTGAAAATGTCGTCAAACTTTCCTGAATTGCCTTTAAAATAGAAATCGTTTGGTTATCGTCCCAGCCGTTTCGGTCAGGTAAAAAGTCGAATGATAACTGAAATAGTTTTTCGGGCGACAATTTTCGGATATAATGTCCGTTCATCCAGTCAAGTTTTTCCACGTTGAAAATGGCGCCGCTCTTTCCGATTCTTTCCAGCGAAAACTCGCGGATTAGTTCGTCCATCGAAAAGATTTCCTGATCGGTGCCGGGGTTCCAGCCGAGCAGAGCCAGAAAATTGATCAGCGCTTCGGGCAAGTAACCTTTTCTTCGATAATCTTCAGCGGCGACGTCGCCCTGACGCTTCGACAATTTGCTTTTATTGGGATTTAATAACAACGAAAGATGCGCGAACTGCGGCGAATCCCAGCCGAAATAATTGTAAAGCAATTGGTGTTTCGGCGTGCTGGGCAACCACTCTTCGCCACGAATAACGTGCGATATTTGCATCAGGTGGTCATCCACGACGTTTGCTAAATGATATGTCGGGAAACCGTCCGATTTCATCAACACCTGATCGTCCAACTGATCGGCGGGAAATGACACGTCGCCGCGAATCAGATCGTGGACTTCGACGATTCCGGTTTCCGGCGTTTTCATACGAATTACATACGGTTCGTTGTTTGCAAGACGCTGACGGACTTCAGAATCTGAAAGGTTGCGGCAATGATTGTCATAGCGAGGCTGTTTGTGTTCGGCGATTTGCTGTTTGCGTAGGGCATCCAAGCGAGCGGTCGAACAGAAACAGTGATAGGCATGACCTTTTTCGATCAGCGATTGAACGTGTTGGCGATAAAATTCCAGACGCTGAGATTGAATGTATGGACCTAAATCGCCGCCGAACTCCGGTCCTTCGTCCGGAATCACCTTTGCCCATTTAAGAGTCTCGATGAGGTTTTCGACAGCGCCCGGAACTCGTCGGTTTTGGTCAGTATCTTCAATTCTCAGGATAAACCGACCCGCTTGGCTTTTGGCGAAAAGATAATTGTACAGAGCTGTCCGTAAGCCACCGACATGGAGAAAACCGGTCGGACTGGGTGCGAATCGGGTTCTAATCAATTTCTGTGGTCTCCTTTGAATTTTTTTTCTTTCTTATTCGATAAACGATGAATAGTATGAGTAGAATAATCAGCGCAATGTTGAGAATCGTGCTATATTCCCGCAAGAACACCTTGATTTCTTCCCAATTATCGCCGAGTATAATCGCGAGTCCATATATAAGCCCGTTCCAGATAAGGATTCCGCACAATGTTAACAGAATCGCTTTGACAAGACGAATTTTGGTAAAACCGGCGATCATAGCAATCATAAGCCGGGTGCCCGGAATGAGTCGGCTTATTATCAGCACCCAATTTCCAAATTTGTGAAAGTAATGATCGGTTCTTTTAATGCGCCTGGATGGGAAAAAAGAAAATTGTCGTCGTTCAAAAAAGTCTCTTCCCCAATGATGACTGATAAGATAAATGACGATAAAACCGCTGATGCTGCCAGTGACAGTAATGAGATAAGCCGCGAGCGGATTTAGCGCGTTATTTCCGGCAAGATAGGCGGAAAAGATCAAAATCGCGTCGCCAGGCAGAATCGGAAGCGTGTTTTCCATAAAAATTAAAATAAAAAGAATGAGGTAAGTGTACCAGAAAGATTGGTTTGCGATGAATTGAAGGACGTTTTCCATTATAGATAAATCAATGCGGTTGCTAACGCCGCGATTCCTTCTTCTCTGCCGGTGAACCCCATTTTCTCGGTAGTCGTTGCTTTAATCGAGACGTTTTCTTCGGGAATTTCGAGAACGGCGGCGAGAGTATTCCGCATTTCGTGGACGTATGGCCGGATTTTAGGCTGTTCGGCGATGATCGTTGCATCGATATTGCCAATCTGTATCTGGTGTGTTTTTAACAGTAAAACCACATTTTGAAGCAGTGAAATGCTGGAGATGTTTTTGTAGGCGGCGTCCGAATCGGGGAAGTGAGTCCCGATGTCGTCGAATCCGGCGGCTCCAAGCAACGCGTCGATGATTGCGTGAACGAGAACATCAGCATCCGAATGACCTTTTAAGCCGCGGTCGTAAGGAATCGTCAATCCGCCGAGAACCAAGGGTCGACCTTCAACAAAAGGATGCGCATCGAATCCGCTCCCAATTTTAAATTTCATACCGTTCATATTGACCGCCATTCAAGGATGGATTTTGCGATATTTAAGTCGTATTGGCAAGTGATTTTTATGTTTTCTGGATGTCCGTTCAAAACGGAAATTTTTCCGCCAATTTTCTCGACAAGCGAGGCTTCATCTGTGCCGGTAAATCCGTTAGCAAAAGCGGTTTCAAATGCGCGCAAAAGGATCGATTTTCGGAAAGTTTGCGGTGTTTGCGCCTGCCAGATATTTGAACGGTCGATTGTCCGAATGATCGTAGCGTCTTTGACTTCCTTTAATGTATCGACGGCAGGAATCGCCAAAATCGAACCGTCAAAAGAATCGCACATCAGAATGGTTTCGTTAATTTCTTTGAGAGTGACAAAGGGTCGGACGCCATCATGGACGATGATGATTTCTACGGATTCTGAAGTAGCGGAAATCCCATTATAGACGGAATCTTGGCGTCTTTCTCCACCTGGAACGATACGAATCGGTTTGTCAGACTTGTCCGGCAGACAGTTTTTCACCTCCTGACGATTCAGCCAGTCTGGGTGTACGACGACGATGATTTCATTTACAAATGTCGCGGTAAGAAACGGTTGTAATGTATGAAAGAGAACCGGACGGTCGTTCAGCAGCAGAAATTGCTTGGGAAGCGATGCGTTCATTCGCGCACCGGTCCCGGCGGCAACGATAACGGCGGCGGCTGATCGATTGGTGCTCAATGTTTAGATTAGATGATAATCATGGCGTCGCCATAACTAAAGAAGCGGTATTTTTTCTTCACGGCTTCTTTATAGGCTTTCATGATGAGTGGATGATTGGCAAATGCGCATACCAGCATGAGTAATGTTGACTTAGGTTGGTGGAAGTTGCTGATTAACACATCAATCATTTTAAAATCGTATGGCGGATGGATGAACTTATCCGTCCAGCCGCGTCGAGGACTGATTTGAAAGCCGGAGACGGTTACGGTTTCCAATGTCCTGGCAACTGAAGTGCCGACGCCAATGATTCGTTTGCCTTTGGCTTTTGCCTCGTTAATGGCAATTGCGGTTTCGGCGGAAACCTCAAAATATTCAGAATCCATTCGGTGGCGAGTCAGGTCTTCGACAGTAACGGGTCGAAAAGTTCCCAACCCAATGTGGAGAACGATTGGATAAATTTTCACGCCTTTGTCGCGGATTTTTTGTAGCAATGCTTCGGTAAAATGCAGACCGGCGGTTGGCGCCGCGACGGCTCCGCGTCTCTTGGCGTACACGGTTTGGTATTTGATCTTGTCTTCGTCAGTTGGTTCACGGTCGATATAAGGCGGAAGTGGCGATTGCCCGATTTCATCGATCAGTTTGTAAAGCGTTTCCTGCGGAATTCCGTTAAAACGAACGACTCGCCCGCCGGAAACTGTATTATCGATCACGTCGCATTGTACGCCGTCGGCAATGGTTAGCTTGTTTCCGATTCGGACTTTGCGCGCCGGCTTAACCATCACTTCCCAGAGAGAATTTTCAAGTTCGCGTAGTAGAAAGACTTCGACTTTAGCGTCACTGCGATCTTTAACCGCCCAAAGACGGGCAGGATATACACGGGTTTCGTTGACAACCAACAGATCCCCGGGATTAAAATAATCGACGATATCGTAAAAATGTTTGTGTGTTATCGATTCATCTTTGCGGTTGATGACCATCAGTTTCGAGTGGTCGCGCTCCTTGATTGGGAAGTTCGCTATCAATTCCTTTGGGAAAGAATAGTCGAAATTGGATAGTCTCATAGGTTTTCTCCTTTATTCAAATAAAGTTGCTTGTTGTTCGGTTTTGCTAACGCCGAAATATTTGTGCGTTTCTGGAGTCGCTTGCCTTCCACGAGATGTGCGGTGTAAAAGCCCTTTTTGGATCAGGAACGGCTCATAGACATCCTCGATTGTTTCAGCCTCTTCGCCGACTGCAACCGCCAGGCTGTTGAGTCCGACAGGCCCGCCGGAAAATTTATATAGGATTGTTGACAGAATCATTCGGTCCATGTTGTCTAATCCGTATGAGTCAATTTCCAGCATTTTTAGTGATTCCGAAGCCACATTTCGGGTAATCTTTCCATTAGCTTTAATCTGTGCATAATCGCGGGTACGGCGCAAAATACGATTGGCGATTCTGGGCGTTCCACGTGAACGGTGCGCGATCTCTTCCGCTCCTTCGGAATCGATCTCAATATTGAGGATATCCGCCGTCCGCCTGACGATCTGGTACAGATCTCCGGGTTCGTAATAGTCCATCCGCAAGACAACGCCGAATCGATCGCGAAGCGGCGAGGTCAGATGCCCCAGCCGCGTTGTTGCGCCGATCATCGTAAAACCGTCCAAATTCAGCTGAATACTCCGCGCGTTCGGTCCTTTATCGATGACGATGTCGATGGTGAAATCTTCCATCGCAGAATAGAGATATTCTTCGACGACGCTGTTGAGCCGATGAATTTCATCGATAAAAAATACGTCCCGGAACGAAAGATTGGTTAGCATTCCGGCTAGGTCGCCCGCTTTTTCGATTACGGGACCGGAAGAGGTCTTGATATTAACATCGAGTTCTTTGGCGACGATGTGGGCGAGTGTGGTTTTGCCTAAACCGGGTGGTCCAAATAGGAGAACATGATCGAGCGGCTCGCCGCGTTTCTTTGCGGCGGTGATGTATAATTTGAGGTTTTCAACGACAGACGTTTGACCGATAAAGTCGGAAAATGCAGACGGTCGTATCTTTTTCTCGGCTTCGAGTTCATCCGTCAATTTCTTTGGATCGGTGACTTCAGACCGCAACGAATCCTCCGTCTTTAGGACAAACCGATCTCATGCGATGAAAAACAATCATCGCAAAGACGATGGAAAGGCAATTGTTGTAGATATTTGTTGTCAAGAAATATTTTGATTGAAAGTTCAACATTCTAAACTCACCCTAGAACAAAACGCGCCGGAATTTAACACAAACTTTCCTCTAAGTCAATGAAAATCTGCTGGTTATCTTGACTGTCTTTAGTTTTATTAAGGCAATATGCGCGCGTATGAGTTGCCGGGTGGATCAAATCTTGATAATCTGAGATCGGTCTTTTCCAACAGAAACGTGAGAGATTTTCGTTTCGAGTAATTCGGAGATAGTTTCTAAATATACTTTAGCATTGTTCGGCAAAATTTCGTATCGGTTGCATTGAGTAATGTCGGTTTTCCAACCTTTTAGGGTTATGAAGTGGGGGATGGCATCCAAAAGATCAATTTCAGGGATTGAGCCATTTTCATAGCCGGTGCATATTTTGATTTCGTCCAGTTCGTCGAGCACATCGAGTTTGGTTATGGCAATAGATGAAAAACCGTTAATCCGGCAAGAGTATTTTCCAACGGCGGCATCAAACCAACCGCACCGGCGTTTGCGCCGTGTCGTTGCGCCGATTTCACCGCCACGTTGCTGGAGAAAATCGCCGGTTGCATCGAAGAGTTCTGTTGGAAAAGGACCGGCGCCGACGCGGGTGGTGTAGGCTTTGAAAATGCCGATAATCTTGTCGATATGACGTGGACTAATACCGAGTCCGGTGCAAATGCCGCCTGCGGTTGTGCTGGAAGAAGTAACGAACGGATAACTGCCGAAATCGACGTCCAGCATGGTTCCTTGCGCTCCTTCAACGAGAATCCGTTTGTTTTCATGAATATACCGATCCAGCAAGGAAATAGTGTCTTCGGAATATTGGGCAATGCGTTCAGCGGCGGTGAAAAACTCGGGGAATTGCGATTCCAGTTTCGGAAGGATTTCTTTCGTAACAACACCTGCTTGCCCAGCGCGGAAGATTTTTTCCGCCATGTTCATCTTGAGATGTGAGATATCTTTCAGGTCTTTGATCTGTATTCCCGTACGGTTGATTTTATCGGAATAACAGGGTCCGATGCCGCGTTTGGTCGTGCCGATGGCTTTTTTCCCCAAAGATAATTCCGAGTATGCGTCGTATGCTTTGTGTAAAGGTGTGACGACATGCGCCAGTAAGGAGATGTGAATACGGTTTTGGGTCTCAATTCCGCGTCGTTGAAGGTGATCGATTTCGTTTGATAGCCCAATTGGGTCGATAACCATGCCGTTTCCGAGAATGCACTCGGATTTTGGGTGAAGAATTCCGCTGGGGACCTGATGCAAAATCGTTTCCTCGTTTCCGACGAGGATCGTGTGTCCCGCGTTGGCGCCGCCTTGATAACGAGCAACGACTTCCGAGGATTTACACAGTGCGTCAACAATCTTGCCTTTTCCCTCATCGCCCCATTGACCGCCGATTACTGCCGTTACTGACATGATATTTCCCTAAAATATAAAATGCTCCCGGATGGGAGCACTTTATGATTACGGTTAGAAATGATCATTTCTTGGTGGGTTTGAATTTACGCGCCCAGAAAACGACGACGGGTCCGGCAATGTAAATCGTCGAATAAGTTCCGGCGATACTTCCGACTGTCATCGCAATGGCGAAAATGCGAACTTCACCCGGTACAAACAAGAGGCAAAGCACAACGAAGAAAACGGTCAAGTCGGTGATGATCGTCCGTGCGAGTGTCTCGTTGATGCTGACGTCCATAATACGCTCGTAGTTCTCGTTGCGCAGAACTTTCAGATTCTCGCGGACGCGGTCGAAAATGACGATCGTGTCATTCAGCGAGTAACCGATGATTGTCAGGAAAGCCGCGATCGTTGTCAGCGATACCTCCAGACGGAAAACGGTGAAAACCGTCAGCGTGATGAGTACGTCATGCAGAAGAGAGATAATCGCTCCAATGGCGTATTGAAATTCAAACCGAACGGCAATGTAAATCCCGATCACGATGAACGAGAAAAAGATCGCCAGTAGTGCGTCGCCGCGCAATTCCTTTCCGATTTTCGGTCCGACTTGCTCAATTTTTAGAATGTCGGTGTCGGTGATGCCGAATGTCGATTTGAAGACTTCCCGGATATTTCCTTTGTCGTCGCTTTGTGGAATGCGGATGATGAATTCGTTTCGGCCGGATTTTTGGATCATGCTGTTTGCCAAGCCAACCGTTGCGAGCGCTCCGCGAACGTCAGCGACCTCCATCGGTTTTTGAAATTGTACCTGCACCAACGTGCCACCGGTAAAATCGATTCCGAAGTTCAAACCGCGGAATATCAGTGAAACCAATCCGATCGCGATGATAATGAGCGAGATCGATATAGCTGTCTTGCTGTATTTAATGAAAGGAAAATCAGTTTTTTTTATAATTCTTATCATATTCGTACATCCTGATTATATGCTGAGTGTTTTGAGCACGTGGCGGTCGGTTCTCCAGTTATAGAACGTGCGCGTCACGAAAATCGCCGTAAACATGCTGGATGTGATGCCCCAGAAAAGCGTCACGGCGAAACCTTTGACCGGCCCTGTTCCGAACTGCATGAGAATAAGAGCCGTCAAAAGCGTCGTGATGTTCGAATCCAGAATTGCGGACAATGCGCGGCTGTAACCAGTTTCGATGGCGGCTTTCACCGTTTTGCCACGTTCGAGTTCTTCTCTAATACGTTCGAAAATCAGAACGTTCGCATCGACCGCCATACCGATTGTGAGAACCAAACCGGCGATACCGGGCAATGTCAGAGTAGCGCGAAGCATTGCCATAATTGCCATTGTAAATATCATGTTCAGTATCAGCGCCATGTTGGCCAGCAGTCCAGAATTCCGATAGTAAAAGAACATAAAAATCATCACAATGAGAAGTGCAAGGGCGCCGATTTGCGTTCCGATCACGATGGAGTCTTTTCCGAGAGATGGTCCGATGGTTCTTTCTTCGATCACGTCCACCTGCGCGGGTAGCGCCCCGGCGCGGAGAACGATGGCAATATTCTTGGCTTCATTCATATCTTCCAAACCTTCGATGTATCCGGAGCCGTTCGGAATTTTGGAGCGGATGGAAGGAGCCATATAGACTTTTTCATCGAGTACGATGGCGAGGCGTTTGCCAATGTTGGAACCCGTCAGGCGCGAGAAAATTTTAGCGCCTTCGTTATTCATTCCAAAGTTGACGATTGGCTGACCCGCGGTCTGTGCGCCCGCGCCGCCAACGGTCGCTGATGCTTTGGTAATATATTTTCCTTGAAGGCCTGCTTCGTTATTGAGATGATAAAGAATATAAAAGCTTTCCGTTTTTCCATCCTGCATTGTCATCTTTTCAGGTTTAGCCGACCATAGAAACTTGGAGTCGTACGGTCTTAACTTGTCGACTGCAGGATTTCCAAGAATTTTTTTAACGGCAAAGACATTACGCTCCGGAACGCCGATCATTCCATTGACATTGCGTAACAAGGAAGAGAACGGTTTGTCTGCGAACATTGCTTCATCGACGATGACAGATGAATCAGTCGTTTCAGATTGCTTCGAAGTGCCAACCGAGGTTCTGCCAAGCAATTCGTTGACGCTGACTGATTTGTCTTTGGATTCTTTAAAAGCAACGGTCGAATCATTAGCGGCGACGGCTTCTTTGACGATGTCCGTTTTGCCCGTTTTTAGGTAATTGTCAACAGAGGCGATGAAAGATTGCGTGACTTCCGGTTCTTTGAGGAGGTTGAATTCCATCAAAGCGGTGCTCTGGATGAGTTGGCGCGCCCTCGCGGCATCCTGAATGCCGGCTAGCTCGACGATGATCCTATATTCGCCCGCCTTTTGAATCGTCGGTTCGGAAACGCCGAACTGATCGACGCGGTTGCGGATGATTTCCAGCGCACGGCGCATGGCGTCTTTGGATTCGTCTTTCAGGCTTTGAACAATGTCAGAATTCTTGTAGCCACGGTTCGTAAAATAGCGGACAAGTCTGAAATTGTTTTTCTCGACGTTTCTTTCAAATACAGAAAAGAAATCTTCATTAGTCGCTTTTGCTTCCTGTGTTGTAGCCTGAAGGATTGTATAGAATTCAGACGTTTTGTTAGAAGCGATCGTCTCGACTAATTTGGGGAGATTTAGTTCGAGAACGACATGCATGCCGCCCTGAAGGTCTAATCCCAGCCGGATGATCCGGCTCTCGTATTTATCCAAATTGCCGGCGGTTTTTAAACTCTCCATTTTGGCTGGAGACATCAAGTTGTACGCAAAAGTCCAGTATAGCGAATAAAGCGCCAGTACAACTGCTACGCCGATGATTATGAATCGAATGTTTGTCTTTTTGAACATTTATTTTCACCTCAATAAAAATGCGCATTCAACGTTTTATAAAAAGCGGTTGAATTTAACAGAGATAAGGACTTAAGTCAACGAAAAAGCCAAGAAGGGACATACTTTTTATGCCGTATGAATCATTCAGTCCTGAATAAATATGTAGGCACGGGTCAATTCCCTGTCGCCGCGAGTTACGACAATTGGATACTTTTTGCCGTTGCCATCTATGGAATACTTATTCCAATTTAGCCGGCGGATATCGATCAAACTATTGCGGTCTTCTCCATCGTTAACAGCATTTCGCGGTACATAACCTTTTAAATTGACTTTCAGTTCAGAACTTGTTTCTCCCGGAATAGAAACGTCTATAATTTTGATTTTATCACTGCGCCGTACGCTCAGCGTCTGGTCGCTGACAATTCGCTTTTGAGAGCCGTTGACTTCGATCAGATAAGTGATATTATCAATTGGTTTTCCAATAGCTTCTACATGTACGTTACCAATTACCTGATTATCCCGCCGGACAATGATGGATGTTGGTTTCTGAATCAAAATCGGCTTTTGAAAATCTTGCTCCGAGCCGGCGCCGATTACGTCGCAAGTGATACCGCGGTTATAATTGGACTCGATATGAGTTATTTGTAGGACGTCACCAACATTGACTTGTATAGAGCCTTTGTTTTCGACGAGTTTGGTTTCGGCGTTATGGATTGAAACCAGCATGTAAATCAACTTCGGCGGTTCAAATAAAACGGCCGGTTGCTCTGGCTCTACGCCAATAAGTTTAAAAAATTCATTGATGGCGTAATTGTGATAGCGAATTTTCAGATCGACACTTTTCAGGCTCTTAGACGATTCAATGCCGAAAGCCGGGATGTGAAGATTTGTCACGGCGTAATAGGTTGCCGACTTTCTTTGTTCCGGAAACTTGGTGTCTTTTGCCAGCGTATTGGTATTCATAAAGTGGAAAGCGTGCTCCGGAATCTCGACCCGTTCATTGATACGCTCGATGACTTTTCTGGCCATTTCCTCGAGCTTTAGAGTATCATTTCCGAAAATCAGTTGACTGGCGTCTGCGATGATCGATTGGCCGTAACGACGTGGATTGCGGTTTTCATCAATGTAGGTGTCGCTGTAGAAGCCACTGCCATCGTGCAGATTCAGAAAAAGATCACATTCGGACATTAATTCCTTGACGATTTCCACGATATGATCTTCAACGTCTTGGGGCGTATCTCGATCAAAGCGCCTGTTCATATCTCCATTGACGCCCCGGTTATTCAAAATGATAGAGCGAAAATTAGCGCGCGGGATAATGATCAGATTCCCCCGGTCAAGTACAAGGTCTGGATAAAGATCGGCTGATAAATAACCACCCGGTTCGTCGCCCTGAATCCCGCCCAAAATGAAGATAGTCTTGCCATCGAAACGCCCATATAATTTATAGACACACAGTTCGTTGGATGTGTTTTCAAAATAGACTTTATATTCGCGCGACGGACGTTTGACTTCAGCCGATATGTTTCCAATAGCCAAGCAGAGAATTACTCCCAGAATAAGAAATATTTTTGTGTGTTTAATTGTCTTTTCTCCATTCTTCTTTAATGATTTTTAAATCGCCGGGAAAGCCCTTGATCGTCATCGTTTTCACTCCGGCATCGCGATAATTGTCAGCCTGATAAATCTGAAGGAAAGAAACATTCCAAACCTGTTTTTCGGTTGATTGAACCTTCAAAGCGCTTCGTTCAACGCTGACTTTTTTACCAGATTGAAACAATTCTGACTTATATTTTCGCCAACCGCCCAGATCATATTCACCGGTAGAAAAATTCGGATCGTAAAATGCCAAATAGGCTTCAATGCCCTGTTTTTCCCATGCATTTTCCCAGCTCTTTAGAAATTGCTCAATCATTTCCTCGGTCGAAATCCGCGCTGAAGACGGTTTAAAGTTTTCCTGCATGATCTTCCATTGGGATTTGAACGGTATTAAAATTAGCTGCTTCTGGCCTTCACTGTAAAAGGTCAGGCTTAGATAGCGCTGGCGGAATTTCAAGTGGGTTTCCTTGTCGGAAATTAGAACATAAACCTTGTCAATTATGACCGGTTTCCATTTGTAAGTTTTTTCAAGTCCGGACTTGTATTCCTTGAACTTCGCCAAATTGCGTCCACTTCCATCAATGTATTTGGGATCATAGTATGAACAATAAGCAGATATATCTCCGCTGTCCCAGCTTTGTGCCCAGCCGTTGGTAAATTCTGACCAATGGTTGGTTGCAGATACATAATCTGTTTGATCGACAGAATATGCGGATAAATTGTCCAGAATTATGACGGGTGTTTGATCGATATCGATATATTTTTTGAGGCCGAGAATTTGGCTGTTTTCCATCGAAATACAGCCTTCGGTGATAAAATCCTTGAAGGCTTCGTCGCGACCGTGAATCCAGATGTTCGATCCGTTTCTCTTTTGGAGACGATCGACGAAGTTTGGATAATCAATGATAAAAGCGATCGGACCAAACTTTGCGGTCAGTTTATTGTCCGGAACCCGCCCGTTAATATAATAAATTCCTTCGGGCGTTCTTAAATCGCCGCGGTGTTCCTTATCCCCGCTCCGACGGCCGGTTGTGATTTTGTATTCTTTCACAATTTTTATAGTGCCAGGTGCATCGCTATTGATGATGAAAATCTTTTGGTGAGTTTTGTCCGCTACCAAAACATAACCAGTCGAATCGGCGGAAATGTTGATCACGTTAGAAATCAGATTCTCGGCAAAAGTAGTGAGCGGTAAAAAAAGCAATGTTATTGCAATAAATATTTGTCGAGGTATCATCAGCATCCAGAATTTCCTATTTATCTCATATTTATTCATCTTTAGAACATGCCAAAGTTAGGAAGCAAAAAGGTTTTTTGAAATAGATTATCACGGTCTGGCATCAAATTCTGGCAGATTTTACTTCCGCGAACGAGCAATTCCTTTCAGTAGCGCAGATGCCATAAGTAACCGAATAATGCCACTTGATAAAGGAAATGGCGTCAAGGAAAACAATCTTCTCAAGCAAGAACTAAAGATTTTTTGCCGCAGAACAATTCCAGCAAAAAGTTTAAAAGGATTTTTCTGCCGACTTTCGGTTGGAAAACGTTGCACGATATAATCGGCGCCGTACAGTTTTGACATTTCAGGGTGTTTTTGAATTAGATACGGAACGACTTTACGTCCAAATATTTCTAAAATTTTCAACGCATCATTCAGCGAACGAAAATGATGATGGAGCACTGTAATTTTCGGATCGTGAAATAGTCTGTCCGGATATTTTTGGTAAATGCGAAAAGCAAGTTCGGCATCCTCGCCGCCATACAAACGGAGATTTTCATCGAAGTATCCGACTTCTTCCAAAACTCGACGTCGAACAGAGGTGTTGTTGAACAGAAAGACCTGAAACGGCATCGGCGCGCCGGAAGGATATTTTGTTGCGCCGCGCTTTCCGAAATAGAGGTAGTGCTGGTATTTATCGAGCGGAATCTCCGGCGCCGGGCGGATCGATCCAATGATTCCCATAATGTCGGTTTTGTCAAAGTGCGCGACGTGTCTGGCGATGAAATCCGACGCGACTTCCATATCGGCGTCGAGAAAGATGAGAATTTCACCGGTTGATCGTCGAATCCCGGTATTTCGTGTCACAGCGCGGTCTTGATTCTCTGAATGACTAACGATCTGAAAGTTTTGTGGAAACGCCGATGTTTTTAAAAAATCGAGTGTACTATCTGTCGAGCAGTCATCGACAACGATTACTTCGTATTGACTTTCCGGATAAGTTTGGTTTGCCAGTGCCTTGAGAACAGCCGGTAGGGTCTGGACGGCATTAAAGGCGGGAACGATGACGGATACTTTTAACGGTTGATTCATACCGACAACTCCACTTTTTTAGCGACGATGACGGAGTGGTGGAATACATCAAAAATTTTCGGTAAAAGAATAGAGAAAAGTGCTCCCATCAGATTAGTTGGAACAATCAGAAATGGAATGATAACAAACCGGAGAAAGGCAAATCGACGGAAGAGTTTTTTAAAAAGGTACAAATTCCAGAGTTGGGCAAGGACCTCGATGAAATTCCCATACTTTTCGTAATGGAGAATCTCAAAATGATGTCGTGCAAGAAGTTCTCGCAATCCGAATTCAGTATATCGTCCGAAATCATAAGGTTGTTCGTGCTCTTCCCAGAAAAATGGTGTCGTAAGGAGCAAATAGCCGCCGATTTTTAAAACACGCCGGATTTCGGAGAGCGATTTCTCACAATCGAACAAGTGTTCAAATACTTCGGCGCACAGTACGCTATCGAAACATTCCGCTTGGAAGGGAATCATCTTCCCGTCGTAAAATACATCAATCGGTTCGTCCGTATGATCATGTCCTGCGTGAAAAACATCCAGACCGATGTGTTCTTTGACTCTGAACAAATAACTGTACGATTTGTTTCCGCATCCGAAATCCAGCATTCTGCCGGAAAGAAATTGGGCGTAACTCTCTAATCCACGATAAATTCCTTTTTTAACAAAATAGTAGGGATTTGTCAAAAGCGAGATAATTCCCGGTTCCAGTTTCTTTTGTCTGATATATTGTTTAATGGGACTCTGCATGTGGATCTCAGATTTCCGTTGTTAATATTTTTTCGATCGTGTCGCAACACGAATCCCAATGATAATTTTGAGCCGTTTTATGACTATTCTCCGCTAATTTTTTCGATAAAGTAAAGTCGGAAATGACCCGGATTAGATTTTCAAGCAGTACTTTTTTATCGCCGATGGGAACAATAAGCGCGTCTTCTTGGTTAGTAAGAAATTCACAAACACCGCGATTACCGACGGAAACGATAGCGCACCCGCAAGCCATGGCTTCCATCGGCGGCAACGGCCAGCCTTCCCAATGGCTGGTGTGCAGAAATATCTTGCTCGAATTATACAACTGTCTTAGTTCATCAATTGATGGACGAATAATGACCTCGATCCAAGACGGAATCCGATGGATTGGTTTGCGCGGAGCAACAATCATGGCCGTCAATTCCGGTAAACGCTTCTTTGCCATTTTCAGGACTTCGATCCCGTCTTTTGCGCCTTTGATCTTGTTCGGATGATAAACCATCATCACATCGTTCCTGCGTTCGGACTGCGGAGATTCAAGGTAGAATTCTTCATGATGAACTGCATTTCCAAGCGGACCCAAACAATTTTCGCCGATTTTTTCCATCTCATCCATGATCCATTTAGAAACCGCAATTTTTTTTAGTGGCAGGTGGTAAGTCGCCAAAATCCGTTTTTTGGGAAAAAAATATGTCTCGAAACTTTGAAGCAGGTAAAATTTTCTTCCATGTTCAGGAGGCAATGAAGCGACCGCCTCCGCCGTTTGCCAACCGACTGCAATTACCGCATCGCCAAATGGAATATATTTCGATATGATTTGCTGAATGACCATAACGCTGACGGAAGGTTTCGGGATGTAGTATAAATCGTCGGAAACATGTTGAAGTCTGTCGAAGATAGATGAGATTTTTTTCCGTATAAAATAAATTGGATTACCAGTATTAATCTGGATCGGATAAATCAGTGTCACTTCATGACCGTGGTCGGACAGCCTATTTGCATATTCATTAACGACTTTAACGCCGCCTACGGGAATTTTAATGAAACCGGGCAGGATAAATGTAATCTTCATTTTATTTTTGGACTCCGATAGATTCATAATATTGATACAATTCTTTGACGACATTTCTAAAATCGTGGCGGTTTTCGACCCAGGCGCGGCTGGCCGCCATGCGTACCGGCAGAATGTCGGGATGCTCGATTAATTCCAGCAGTTTTTCCTTCAAATTCGATACATCGGCGTTCACGAACGGATGATCGGGGATGAATTTTTCATAAGTCGGATTTAGGTAAGTAACGCAAACCAGTCCAAGCGATAAAGCCTCCAGCGAATTCATCCCGTAGCCCCAGGCATGATCTGTAATTTGATCGATATAAACGTCCGACTGCTTTTTCAACTCAATGACTTTTTCGTGCGGCTGATTTTCGATGAAGATAAACCGTATTCCATGACTTTTTTCGAG
>Ga0066650_10000169_pt1 | contig 19905 bp, 17 predicted proteins | sample CryGey092014_all_FD_59539 | JGI IMG/M metagenome (GOLD analysis project Ga0066650, IMG submission 59539) | Groundwater microbial communities from aquifer - Crystal Geyser CG23_combo_of_CG06-09_8/20/14_all | ecosystem: Environmental > Aquatic > Deep subsurface > Groundwater | place: USA: Utah...
CGGTCCTCAATAAGGACGCGCTGAGGAATCCGGAAGCCCTCGACTTCTATGCCGGGCTGAAGGAACTGCAGGAGGATTGAGACAACAAAGTCGCCTATTTCGGTTTAAATTGGACGATAGTGGCGCCCCAGCCGCCGGCATCCAGAGGCGCATCCCCGTAAGATATCACCCGGGGGTCTCTTTCCAATAAATGCAGGACGCGGTTTTTCAGGGTTCCCTTACCCTTTCCGTGGATGACTCGGACCGAATAGATTCCGGCGTCGATGCACGCGGAAAAGTAATCTTCTAAAAGCGAACTCACCTCTTCGGGTCGGAAGGTGTGCAGGTCGAGAATATCTTCGATGGGTAAAATCACGGGTTCCATGCGAAACCTCTTCCGCCCAGGTGGGATCCGATACGGGCGGCTTGCGCTTTCAGGTGAAGATAAGGAAAAAGCATCATGACGTGGTGGATGGAGCTGTTCTTCTTGCCTCCGGCGGCCTTTCTGGTAGGGTCGATTCCGTGGGGGATGCTTTTGACCCGGGCCTTTTCTTCCGTCGATATCACGAGGGAAGGAAGCGGCAACATCGGTGCCACCAACGTCAAAAGAACCACCGGTTGGATCCTAGGCCTCTTGACGCTTTTAGGGGATATCGGCAAGGGAGTACTGCCTGTGGTGATCGCAAAAGGCCTCTTTCCGGCGCCGGATTTATGGGGTGAGCTATTCATGGCGCTCATCGCATTTCTGGCTGTCCTCGGGCATCTGTTTCCGATCTATACCCGATTTAGAGGCGGCGGAAAGGGGGTGGCTACCGTTGCGGGATGTTTTGGAGCTCTCTCTCCGGTTGCCCTTCTGATCCTTGTGATGGTTTTCATCATGATGCTCTGTTATTTCAACCGGGTCTCTCTGGCTTCTCTGTCAGCGGCCCTGACGGCTCCGGTGGTCCTTTGGCAGGCAACCCTTTCCCCGGTTTTCACGGGATTTGCGATTACTTCAGCCTTTCTGATATCGATTCGGCATAAAGACAATATCCGGCGACTGATCCGAGGCATCGAGCCTCCTTTCCTCTGATTTGTGATTCGTTGCGGTTAACCTTTCCCCAATGCCCATATCAACGCAAGAACCCCCCCCATGATAAAGTGGGTATCCACCAAAAACTCCAGTCGGATTCCGGGAAGCATGTGCCCTTTTTCGTGGGTCATTACAACAATCAACAGGGAAAAAACAGGCAGAAGAAGCAGATACCCCAGGGACGTCACAGCGCCCAGGGCTGCGGCTCCCGCAAGGATCCCCATGATGGCGATGAGCATTACCTTCAACACGTTGAGCGTCCTTTTTTCTCCCAGAAGAATAGGCAGCGTTTCTCTGCCGACGATGCGGTCTCCCTGCATGTCCAGGATGTCAAAGAAAGCGGTCCGGATAAAGACAAGACCCGACGCCCAAAAAAAAGCCATCGCGTTGCCTGCGGTGAATGTCTTAAGGGTGGTCAGGGCGGGAAAAACCGATGTTACGATTCCCCATGCCAGCGCAATCAGGACGGTCTTGGATCCGGGGATGTCCCGAATGCGACGGTATTTTCCTTTTCCGATCCATCCGGGAAGGAGGTTCACGTTGTATGAAAGCCCGGTGACACTCATGGAAAGCAGAACGAAAAACGGGATCATCCCCAAGGTGTAGGCGGCAACAAGGCCCGCGCCTCCGACAAGAACCGCCAGCTTGGAAAGAAGGGCTTTGTGATCGTCATAAAAAAAGGCCCGATCCGGCTCATTGTATCGGTCCGCCTTTCTGCCGATCAGGTTGTTCAGGATGTGCATGGACTGCACATATAAAATAGTGATGAGGATGTGAGGGAAATAGTCCGGGATCCCCTGGAGCATGGCACCGGCATAGCAGGTGGCTCCTGCACCGAGAGCCAGGTAGGTGCTGGTGAGCAGGAGGGTCCTCTCCAGGGTGAACCAACGGCTTTTCCACCCTTTCCTTTTCCGAAACGGAAGGGCCTGCAGCTCCCGATAGACCCGCCGAAGTACCCAGTTGGGCGTGGAGGCTCCGGCCGTGATCCCCACCCGCTGGGCTTTGGCCAGGGATTCATCCAGTTCGGCCTCGGTTTCAACATGGAAGGCGGGTTTCCCTTTCCCCCTGGCGATTTCGAGGAGACGCTGGGTGTTTCCGCTGCTTTTGCCACCTACCACCACCACTGCATCCACGGTCTCGGCCAGACGGCTGATTTCCGCCTGACGTTTTTCGGTGGAGTCACAGATGGTGTTAAATACTTTATAATGCGGGAAATGCCGATTCACCCATTGGCGGACTTGTTCAAATAATACCGTGTTCTGGGTGGTCTGCGCGACGACAATTGCTTTTTCGAACCCGGGCAACCTCGCAAGGTCTTCTATATTGGCTGCCGCATGCCCGCTGTTTCCGGCGTATCCCAATAGGCCGATCACTTCCGGGTGATCCCTGTCGCCGATGATGATACAGGCATATCCTTGCCCGACATATTTGCGGATAATGGTCTGAACCTTGATCACGCGGGGACAGGTGGCGTCCACCACGACCATCCCCGACTCCTGAAGCCTCTTTTTAACCTCCGGCGGCACCCCATGGGCGCGGATCAGGATCGTTCCCGACCCCTTTTCAGGGATCTCCTTCAGGGCGTAGATCCCTTTTTCTTCCAAAAGAGCTATAACCTGGGGATTGTGGATGAGAGGACCATAGGTGCAAATCGGTTCCGGATATTTTTTAGGAAGATCCAGAACGAGTTCCACTGCCCTGCGCACACCCATGCAGAACCCGGCGGTTTTGGCGACAATTATTTTCATAATTCAGAAGGGGTTAACCCGAATATTTCATGAAATTTTTCAGAAATAATCAGTTTGCCAGTACATTACAATGGCTTGAAATGATTTTTAAACTTTTTTCAATAGACAAGCAGTCATTGTTTTTTTAAGGAATTTTAATCCGTTTTAAGCTCGAAAAATTTCACCCTTTGGGCGAGTGACCTTGACCGTATCTGCTGTGTTGCCCGATATTCGCAGTAGATTGACTACAGCTTCATGTCGGGCGCCTTGCATCTGCGGTCAAATCCACTCGTGAAATATCCGGGTTTATGGGACAAGGATTCGATAAACCGGGGAGTCTTGCTTGAATTCTCGACCCCTCAAATCTCCGGCCCCTGAAGCTGCCGGCTAGAGGTGGGCAGCTTATTTTGTTTCGGATTTCAGATAAATGTTGTGGTCAACCAAGAATAGAGAATGGATATGGGCTTTCACAAATTTTTGTTCTCCGAAAATGTTGACCAGCTTCAAGCCACCTTCTTCAGGTTCCACCGTATCGACGGCTTCCATGACAAGGATTTTTTCATTTTCTGAGATCAGGTAAGCGTTGGCTTCACACATGATAGCGATCCTTTCTGTTATATCTGAAGAAAACTTTTCACGTTTTTGCAAACCAGTTCTTCGATTAAATGCGGGAGCGGTTCCCGGGTAATGCCCACCACCTCCACCGGATCCTGGGACAAAGGAATCAGGATTTTCCTGGCAGGGCTTGTCGCCACCGCCTCGGCCATACCGGGCGTCACTTCTCCCATCATGGCGTTGGCCAAGACGATCCCTATGGTTCCGATGATCACATCCGCCGATTTGACGGTCTGGATGATGGCATTCTCCCCGGAGGCGCCGCAATTGGCGCGGGCTTTCAGCATCTGAGATGTTGCAATGGCATTGGTCCCCAACGCCACGATTTCGATGCGTTCCTCGAAGACCTCTTTGAGTTTCTTGATGACAGCACTCCCGATGCCCCCGCCCTGACCGTCGATGACACAGATCCGTTTCATCCTTTAAAATCCTTACAATTTTTTTATCTTTAAAAGCGCTTTTCTATCTTTTTTCGAAGGGCGCTTGGCAGGCCCTTTTTTCCGGGTCGTGGGAGTCCATCCTTCTTCCATGGATTCTTCCGAATCAAAAAAGCGTTCTTCCATCATTTCCGCCCGGCTGATTCTTTCTCCAAAATCCAAACAGGACACCACGGTGGCTCCCTTTAACTCTGCAACCCGGGCGATGTCCTGATCTGCAGTGACCACCAGGGCCTGTTCCCGCTGTCTATCAACCATGTTTTTAATCAGTGCATCCGCAGTCTGGCCGAGTCGTGAAAACCGGATATCGATGCCGCCCACCCGCTCCTTTCGGTGCAAAAGACCCGGGGCATGGGTGGCGTCGAAGACCAAGGTTATGGGGTGGCGCTTCAAGCGGTTATATTCAATAAGCCTCTCGATCAGCGCTTCGCGCTGCCGTTGTAAATCCGGAATGTCTTGAAGTCCGGGTATGGCATCGCTTTTGATTAGATTATAGCCGTCGATCAGGATGTGAAGCGCCATCGGATGTTTTAACCCTCGATTTTTATAGGGTCGCGGATTTTAACATGCCCAGCAGCCGGTCCAGGTCGTCGTCGGTGTAGAAATCGATCTCAATTTTTCCGGCATGTCCCTGCCGTTTGATTTGAACCCGGGTTCCAAAGTGTCTCGATAATCCGTCGGCAAGGTCCGAAAAATAGGAATCATCGGTTTTTGCGACTCTTCTTGTCGGGGATTCGGATGCCGACTGCATCCGCCTGACCATCGCCTCGGTCTGCCGGACTGAAAGCTTTTTGGCTAATACCTGACGGCAGGCCTGGATCTGGCGGGCCGGGGTGTTTGCGCCTAAGAGGGCACGGGCATGCCCCATGCTCAACTCGCCTTTCAAAATATAGTCTCTGATTTCGCCGGGAAGCAGGCGGAGCCTCAAGAAATTGGCTACGGTGGAGCGGTTTTTCCCCACCCGTTCGGATACCTGCTCCTGGGTCAGATGGAATTGGGTCATGAGACGATGGTAGGCTTCGGCCTCTTCGACGGGGTTGAGGTTTTCCCTTTGGATATTTTCCACGATGGACATTTCCAAAAGCTCATCGTCTTTGATCGACATAAGCATAGCCGGAATTTGGGAAAGACCGGCCATTTTTGCGGCTCGAAACCGCCTTTCGCCTGCCACGATTTCATATCCGGGTTCATCCTTTCGGACCACAATAGGCTGGATGACCCCTTTTTCCTTAATGGATTTCGACAGCTCCGCCAGTTCGGTTTCCGAAAAGAGGACCCGGGGTTGAAATCGGTTAGGATGAATCAGATCCATATCGCATAAAAAATACCCCTTTTTCTCGGTTTCCACGAGCTCCAAGTCCGGGAACAGGGCATCGAGACCTCGTCCCAAAGCAATTTTTTGGGACTTTTTCCCCCCGGGTTCGGATCCTTTCGGGTTGTTTGATGTTTTCATGGCTTCCTTAGGATCTGGGGTTCAGGATTTCTTTGGCTAAAGAGAGGTAACTCAAGGCGCCGGGAGAGGTGGCGTCGTACAAGAGGATCGGTTTTCCGAAGCTGGGTGCTTCCCCCAGGCGGACGTTTCTCGGTATTCGGGTCTTGAACAGCAGGGACTTGAAATATTTGGCGGCATTTTCGGCTACCTGGTGGGACAGGTTGGTCCGGGTGTCGAACATGGTCAAGAGGATTCCGGAGATTTTCAGGCGCGGGTTCAGATGCTCTCGGACCCGTTTGATGGTTTGGATGAGTTGACCCAGTCCCTCTAAGGCATAAAATTCGCATTGAAGGGGGATAAGCAAAGCATCGGCGGCGGTCATGGCATTGAGGGTCAAAAGGCCAAGGGCGGGCGGGCAATCCAGGATGATGTAGTCGAAATCGGATCTCAACTCATCAATGAGCCTTTTCAGAACCTTTTCCCGTTCCGGCACCTCCATCATCTCCAGTTCAAACCCAATGAGTTCAACACGGGATGGGATGACCTTCAGGGTTTGAATCTCCGTGTCCACGATCAGGTTTCTTGCTGCATCTTTTTGGATCAGCCCATGATAAAGGGACCGCTTGAGGGAAGCCTTGTCAATCCCCACACCGGTGGTAGCGTTGGCCTGGGGATCGCAATCCACCAGGAGAATTTTTTTCTTAAAGACTGCCAGCGCCGCGGACAAGTTGATGGCCGTGGTGGTTTTCCCGACCCCCCCTTTCTGATTGGCAATGCACAAAATTTGTGGCATAATTATCTTTCTAACATAGATCGAAACGGTTGGAAAGCGGATTAAAAAAGAGAAAACCGATGAATCTCATTCAAAAAATCATATCGATGGCCATGATATCGCTTATGGTTCTTGGGGTCGGAGTTCCTGGAGACGCCGAAGCCCTTTCCATCAAACAGGAAGAGGACCTGGCCAAGGAATTTCTGAAGGTGGTCAACGACAACTACAAGCTCCTCAAAGATCCTTTGATTCTTTCCTACATCAATGCCATAGGGAAAAGGATCGTATCCGTGATGCCCGAGCCGCCTTTTGCATTTCGGTTCTACGTGGTCGAGGAAGAGGTTTACAATGCCTTCGCAGGTCCGGGCGGCCATATATTCGTCAACAGCGGCTTGCTGGAAGCGATGGAAGGGGAGGCGGAGCTTGCCGGGATCCTTGCCCATGAGATCGCTCATGTCCAGTGTAGACACATCTCCGAAAAGATCGCGAGATCCAAAAAGATCGGTATCGCGGCGATGGCCGGGATGGTGGCCGGTATTTTCTTGGGTGCGGGTGGGGCGTCCGCCGCTGGAAACGCCCTCGCTATTGGGTCAGTTGCCGCCGCCCAATCTGCGGCGTTGGCCTTCAGCCGTGAAGACGAGATACAGGCCGATCAGATCGGAATGCAATACCTGTATGACGCGGGATACGAAGGAAACGGTCTGCTGACCATGCTGCGCAAGATCCGGAGTAGGCAATGGTTCGGCTCGGATCAGATCCCCAATTACCTTTCGACCCATCCGGCATCCGATGATCGGATGGTTTACATCGACGCCTATATCCAAAATCATGCCCCCCAAAAACCGTCACCAAAGGATCCCAAACCCTTTGAAATGGTTCATACGCGGCTGGTTGCATTGTGCCAAGACCCCGGGACAGCGCTTGGGCACTTCGAGGCAAAGATATCGAAAAACCCTGACGATATCATGGCCCACTATGGATATGCCATTGTTTTGACTCGTGAAAACCGATATGAGGAGGCCCTTTCACACATCCGGACCGCCTTGGCTCAAAACGCTTTTGACAAGGATTTCCTGGCAGAAATGGGAAAGATCTATTTTTCCCAGGGGCGGTATGAGGAGGCTCTCAAGACCCTTTCCAGCATTGCCGATAGTCCTTCTCAAAATCCGGAAGGCCTCTTTTATTTGGCCAGGTCTCTGGCCGCCCTGGGACAAACCGATGCCGCTGAAAAGGCCTTTCTCACCATTGCCGAAAAAAATCCGGACCTTGTGCAGGTGGATTACTTTTTAGGGGAAATCTACCAGAAAAAGGGGCGTGCGGACTTGGTCCATTATTATTTGGGGATGCATTTTTATAAGACCGGAAATGCCACAAACGCCCGCTTTCACCTTCAACGGGCGAAAGAATTGATCACCGAATCCCAGAAAAAAGAAAAAATCGAATCGGCCCTTAAAGATTTGGACAAAAAATAATAATGACGGGAAACGATGTGCTGGAAAAAAAGCTTATCCATTTATTGAACCGAAACAGAAAGGACTAAAAGATGCCTGTCTTGAAAGAGTTCAAAGAATTTGCAATGCGCGGGAATGTAATGGACATGGCTGTCGGCATCATCATCGGCGGTGCGTTCGGCAAGATCATCAGTTCCCTGGTCAGTGACGTCATCATGCCTCCCATCGGTGTGCTTCTGGGAAAAGTCGATTTTTCGCAACTGGCCCTTACGCTCAAGGAGAAAACCCCGGATGCAGCAGCGGTCACCATCAAGTACGGCACATTCATCAATACCGTTTTGGATTTTATCATCGTCGCCTTTGCTATCTTTATCCTCATCAAACAATTAAACCGCTTCAAGAAAGAAGAGGCGCCGGCTGCTGCACCAGAGACCAAGGAATGCCCCCGATGTTATTCCGCTATTCCGATCAAAGCGACACGCTGCCCCCATTGTACTTCCGAACTCTAAATCGCGTCTTGATGCACTCGATGAAAAGGCTCTGGACAAGATGGGGGATATAATTTATTTCACAGAAATCTTTGAGAATCCGATGCGGCAAGGTTTTTTTGCAGGTTTCATACGGTCGGATCCGGTGGGAAATCCATGGAAGAGATGCTTGATCAGGAGAAAGTGACTGCCCTGGTGGATCTTTCACTTAAGTCTTTTGCCGTACCACATCAACGACCCGGAATTTGCCAAGGCTGTCATTCACGCTTTGGAGCCGTTTGAAAGCATGTGAAGGATTCGAACAGGCGCTTTGGGTTTCGGAAATGAAACTCCACCAATCCGAATCCAATACCTATCCGACAACCAGACAATCTGCCACGAGTTCCCAAAGGTATTTGACTTCCAGGGTTTCCATACCGTATTCTTTTTTCACGGCGTTGAACTGGCCGTGGCAGCTATGACAGGGGACCACGAGCATATCGGCCCCGGATGTCCGGATTTGGTCGAACTTGCGCCGGGCGTAAAAAATCCGCTCCTCATTATATCCCGTAGTAAGCGTACCTCCGCCTCCGCCGCAGCAGATCTGGTTCATTTGGCAAGGATACAGATCCCGCCAGTGATCCATGCACTGACTCAGGATCCACCGGGGCTCTTCAAAGAAACCGTGTCCGAAGTGGCGTTGAGCCTGTCGGCCGTAGTTGCAGGGGTCATGATACGTGGCCATGCGGTCTTTGAACCGGGATTTGTCCAGGCGGATTTTCTTGTCCCGGATGTATTCGATGAGGAGATCGAACACGGTGACGAAATGATATTTTTTCAAGACTTCCGGATAATGCGCTTCGAACCCAGACCGGGTTGCTAGATAGGCGTGCCCTCACTCGGGCCAGAGGAGGGTGTCGATCTCAAGCCGCTCCATGTTTTCAGCAATGCGGCCGGTCATGATTTTCATGGCCGCATCGTCCCCGGTGAAATACCCCCAGTTGGTTCCCTCCCAGTTTTCGGAAGGGACGGTCCAGTCTTCACCGGCGGCATGAAAGATTTTCCACCAATGCTTCAGATCCTCTGTATGGGTGTTGACCAGCTTGTTGTGAATCGTGGTCAGAATCCGAGCGCCTTTTTTGTCGATAGGCACCGAAAACCCCTCGAATCCCGGCTCCTGGGCGATTTCTTCGCCCACATCCTCCAGGATAAAGACATAATCGTCTTTGGGAAGGCGGAGATTGTTCCCTGTTTCCAAGGCCGCCTGCAGTCCCTTGTGAGTGATGCCGGGAACTTTTTCGCGATCCCGAAGCGAACGGATCCTGCGGACCAAACCGGGGATGTCGATATCCATCGGGCAGACGTTTGCGCATTTGCCGCACATGGTGCAGATCCAAGGCCATCGGGCCGATACCGCGACATCTTCCATGCCCAAAGCGATCATTCTCAAAAGCTTCCTCGGATCAAACCCATCGACACCGGAAGCAGGGCAGGAGCCGGCACAGATCCCGCAGGTCAGGCAGAAATCCTGTAAAAAGGGCCAGGTTCGGCATCGCCCGTGGTTTAATGTGTTTAGCGCGATGAGGCTGTCGGTTTCCATTTAACGGTTCTCCTTGGGCGTCCTTTATCGACGCCTCTGTTCGGTTTCTTTTAAGCCGCCATCCTTGATCTTTAGCGGGTTTTGCCCCACGGGCTCCAGTTTGCCGATGAATCGGTTGACAATTTGTGAAAATTCGACGCCCATATTTGAAGCCAGGCTTCGAAATGCCAATCGCTTCATCGGTACTCCCAGGGCAGGCATGCGTTCTCTGATCGAGTTCAATCGGCCTTGAGCCAGCAGGGTTCCACTACTGGAATGACAATTGTCCCCGTGACAGCCGATCACCAGCACGCCGTCGGCGCCTCTGCGGAGTGCCTCCAATAAATGGGATTGCGAAACCGCCCCGGCACAGGGCACTTCGATGAAGGTGAGGTTTCCCGGCAACTCGAATCCCATGGCCAAGGCCATGTTTCGTGCAGGAACGGCGGACCGTGAGCAGCAAAAAACCGTCACGTCGACAACAAATGCGGAAGGCCGCAAAGATTCTGTTGAGTCTTTTGGCGCCGACATGGGTTTCAAGACCTTGCCGTCGGATGGAGAAATAGGTAGCACGATGGCGTCACGGGGGCACTCGGCCACGCAAATGCCGCACCCTTCACATGCCGCAGCGGAAATGACGGGCCGGGGGGAAAGCTCCACGGCTCGGTACGGGCAGATCCTAAAGCAGGTCAGGCAACGGACGCATTGCTCAATTTCGATGCGGGCTTTTCTTTCCGTGTCAGAACCGATCTCTTCCGGGAAAGCGATGGATAAGGCGGTATGAGCGATTTCCGAACCCATGAGCGAAGGGGAGGAGACACCGCGGGCCGGACCGACGGCCCAGATGCCTTTTCGATTGGTGCTTGTGGGAAGTCGATGGACATTGTCCGCCTGTGTGAAACCATCCGGTCCGGCTTCCAACTGAAGTATTGCGGCGATGGCACTCAGATTCGGTGAAGGAAGGATGGTTTCGTCTAAAACGGTAAAATCCGGCCGAAGGATACACTTTTGTCGAATAATCTCATCCGGGTAAGTCAAAGTGACGGATCCGTCTTCGGCCTGTGTGATTTCCGGGGGCGTGTTGGTAAATTTTACAAAGATGACGCCGGTTTCCTTGGCTTTCCGGGAAAGCGTCTCCAATCCGTCTCCGGCGACCTTGAGGTTGCCGGTGAAAACATAGGCTTGGACTCCGGCGTCCCGCTGCAAATCCATCGCGGCCTGCATCATCTCTTCTGCCATGAGGGGAAGACTTTCATGGAAGAGGCCGGTTAAAAACGCGACCCGGGAAGCCGACTCGGTAAGGAACGGTTTCTCTGAAGAGGATCTCATGAGGGATTTAAAACCCGAAATCGAAACCACCCGGGGGCCTTCCTTCAGCCCGTAAAGGGACCCGTTGACATGCCTGACCGTATCCTCGGCCACGATGATGTGCTGGACTTCCCGGCGGATCCGGCGGCCGGCGGCCACCCATTCCACCGTGAATTGACCGGCGGATCCGGTGCAAGATCGGATTTGACTTTCGTCCATGATTTCTAACAAATCCCCGGCGTCAGGGGAGGATTGAATCGACAAGAGGGCTGCATCCGTTGATTTAAAACCGGCGACGACCACCGAAATCCCTGACTGCATGAGTTCTTTTGCCATGTTTCGGCTGCATGCCCCGCCGCCGATGATGAGTGTTTTTGCATTCATGGGTTTGTGATCCTTAAGCCGTTTTCAAATAGCAAATGGACTGCCAGGCTGCTTTGGAGCCGCTGGCTGCGGCTTCGGCAAGCGGCATCGGTCCGGTAACCGCCCCGGCGGCAAAAATCCCTTGCCGCGCCGTATCTTCGCTAAGCGACAGAAAACCGTCGGCGATCCGGTCCAGGTGAAACATTTTCAAAATACCTTCCAACCCTGCCGGCGGCATCATGGCCACCGACAGGACGATCAGGTCGAAATCCTCTTGGAGCGTATCGGCAGTCATGGGGTCGAGATAGGTCATTTTCAACCCTTTGTTTTCGGATGGGTAGATATCGCCGGGAATCGATCGAATCATTCGTATTTTTTCCTTCGTTTCCTTGTAATACGATTCAATCGTCCTTCCGAAGGTCTGAATGTCGATGTAAAAAAGGGTTGTTTGAATTTGCGGCTGACGGTGGCCGATGAGGCGGGCCAGGCGTAAAGCCGATCCGCAGCAGTAGGTCGAGCACCATAGATGGCCCAGTTTGGTGTCGCGGCTCCCCACGCATTGGATGAAAGCAATCCGGCCGGGTTCGGTATGGTCGGAAGGCCGGAGCACCCGCCCATGGCGCTTGAGGATCGCCTCCAGTTCCTGATTGGTCACCACGTTGGGAAATACACCGTATCCATAGGGTTTTTCGTATGGACGATAGGTCGAAAATCCTGCGGCGACGATCACGGCATCGGCCTGTGTCAGTTCCGTTTGTTTCATGGCATCCAGATTGATGGCGCTCATAGGGCAGGAATCCCGGCACGCGGTGCAGCTTTTATCTTTCAGGTAGAGGCAGACTTTTTCGGAGATAGCAAAAAAGGGCCGGTGATGCCCCGAAGTTCCCTGAATGATTGCCCCTTCAGCCGGGCATTGTTTGTAACAGATGCCGCAAGCGTTGCACTTGGATGGATCGATGAACTCTGGTTTGCGCCGGATTTGAAAAGCAAATCGGCCGTTTCGGTCGGTCGCCTCGATGCTGGATCCCGTCATTAACCGGATGCGCGGATGCTTCAGGGCCCTTCCCAGCCGGTCACCAGCCATGCAGGCCCCACATTTAACACAGGTTTCCGTGGCTTTGCATGAAAGCCGGATGCCCTGTCCGCCGGCAAATTCATATTGCTCCACGACGTCCACTTCGACACCCGCTGCGGCCAAATCCAGTGCTGCGGAAAGCCCGGCCACCCCGCTTCCGATAACCAATACGCGCTTTTCGGCCATGACATCCTCTTCTACAGACTGACATATTTTAAATCTCAAAAAATTTCTCAGTAATCAAGACGAGAAGGCTATTTGAAAAAACCATTGAGCCGATGATTAATTTTTGGGTAACGATTCAAGATTTTGAAAAAGGTTACATAGAAAACAAAGAAAGGGGATTGTCAACGCGTAAAGGGAGCCGATTTTTAAGAGCTTTAGCGCCGATCGAAATGAGAAAAATGCATAGTGAAGGTCCCGCGGCCCTGGGTGGCTGAACGCAGAGACGTAGAATAGCCGAACATGTGCGCCAGCGGGACGATGGCCCGGATGGCCTGGTATCCGGTCTTGGGTCGAATGCCCTCAATTTTCCCGTTCCTGGCGTTTAAATCTCCGATGACCTCTCCTGTAAATCCTTCGGGTATAAGCACCTCTACAGACATGATGGGTTCCAGGAGGAAGGGATTGCCTCTTGAGAGGGCCTCCTTGCAGGCCATGGAAGCACTGACGGTGTAAGCCAGATCCGATTCCAGGGATTCTTTTTGGGAACCTCCGATGAGCATGGCTTCCACGTCGACCACCGGGTACCCCATCAGAACGCCGCTGAGAAACGATTCCATCACCGCCTTTTCGATGACCGGAATGTAGATTGCGGGGATTGCCTCTTCAGGGACATCTGCCATGAAACGGTTCCCCGAGCCCCTGGGCAAGGGTTTCAATTTGAGCCGAACCTCACCAAAATGGCGCTGCCCCCCGACTTCCTTATCAAAAACGGCTGATCCTTCGGCAATCGATTCGATGCTCTCCCGATATACAACCTGGGGTTTTCCCACATTGACCTGGGTGTTGAACTCGCGTTCCATCCGGCTGATGATGATTTCAAGATGAAGTTCCCCCATCCCGGAAAGAAGGGTTTGCCCGGTCTCTTCATCCTTTTGAACCCGCAACGTGGGATCCTCCGTCAAGAACTTATCGAGGATCTGGTCGAGGCGTTCCTGGTCCGAATGGGTTTTGGGTTCCACGGCCACGGAAATCACCGGTTCATAAAATTCCATTCTTTCCAAAAGAACCGGGTGCTCCGGGGTACACAGCGTTTCCCCGGTTGACGAGTCTTTCAGGCCCACGACGCCTACGATGTTTCCCGCTCCGGCCTCCTCGATCCGTTCCTTCTTGTTGGCATGCATCATCAGGATCCGCGCAGGCTTTTCCTTGACGCGGCGTCCGGGGTTGAAAACCTCCCGTCCTGCGATGAGTTTTCCGCTGTAGACCCGGACAAAGGAGAGCTTTCTCCCCTCCATGATGGAGACTTTGAAGATAAGGGCGCTTAAGGGTGCTTTATCGTCGGGAGGGAACGTAACGGTTTCTCCGGTTTCCGGATGCACCCCTTTGACGGCCGGGATATCCACTGGGCTGGGGAGAAAGGAGACGATGGCATCCAGCAGCGGCTGGATGCCTTTGTTACGCAGCGCGCTGCCGCACAAAACCGGCGTAAGCTTCAGATCCACCGTCGCTTTCCGGATGGCGGAAAGAATCTGTTGGGTGGAAATGGAATCGCCGGGCGCATCCGATAAATAAGCTTCCATGAGGGTGTCATCGATTTCGGCCAACCTCTCAATCAGGTTTTCTCTGTGGAGTCGGGCCGATTCTTTCTCATTGTCCGATATGGCATCAATGGAAAAGGATGCACCTAAAGAGTCGTCGTCCCAGACGATCTGTTTCATGTGCACAAGATCGATGACCCCTCGGAAGTTTTCCTCGACACCCAGGGGGAGCTGAAGGACAAGGGGATCGGCATGCAGTTTTTGTTTCATCTGTTCGACGGTTCCGAAGAAATCAGCACCGATCCTGTCCAGCTTATTCACAAAAGCGATTTTTGGGACCCGGTATTTATCGGCCTGGCGCCAGACCGTCTCCGACTGGGGTTCAACACCTCCAACGGCACAGAAAACACCCACCGCCCCGTCTAAAACTCTGAGGGAGCGCTCGACCTCGATGGTGAAATCGACGTGTCCTGGCGTATCGATGATATGGATGTCGGCGTCCTTCCACTGGCAGGTGGTTACAGCAGAGGTGATGGTGATCCCGCGCTCCTGCTCATCGGGCATCCAGTCCATGATGGCCTCGCCGTCGTGGACCTCCCCCATTTTGTGGGAACGACCGGTATAAAAGAGAATCCGTTCGGTGACGGTGGTCTTCCCTGCATCGATGTGGGCGATGATCCCGATATTTCGGATTCGGCTGATTTTGCTTGTTTTTATCATCGGACCAACAGCATATTCGCCTTTACCGGATCGGTCAGATCGATATGTCCTGAAAGGGTTGTCACCTCACGGCCGTCAATGAGGATTTGAACCGACTCGATTTCCGGTATATTGAGGACCAGGGAGTTGACAATGGAATAAACAGCCAGCCATTCGGATAAAACGCCTCTTTCCATGCGGGAATCCGGGCTCTTCTGAAAATCCACATAGGCGATTTTTTCTTCGGTAAAAAAGAGCGTCCGCAACGAGAGGCCTTCAGGGATGGCACGAACAAGCCCCTTCCGGGGGCCTGTCAAGAGCGCCTCCAGGATTGCACGGGCCGACTGTTCAATCCTTTCCGCTTCGGGGATCTGACGTGTTTCAGCAGTCAGGTGGGTGTCCGAAGGATCCAAAAAATATAGGTTGACCGTTTTCTGGGCAAAGACAAACGGCGCCGGAACAAACCCCCAAATCGAGAAAAAGGCGATCAGCACGCAAAAAAACCGGAAATGGTGAAAACGACATATGCCCATGGTCAACCCGTTGTCCCCAATTACTCCTGCGCAAAAATTTATCTTTTAAGTTAACGAACGCAGTAAGTCAAGAAAAGATGGGCCGGAAAAGGGTGATCCGGCTAGAACATATCCGGAAAAACCTGCATCAACTCACCGATGGATCTTCGGGTCTATAGCGCTGGGCAATGGGAAATCTTCTTCCGTATCCGAATGCCTTGGAAGTGACTTTCAGCCCCGGAGGGGCCTGATACCGTTTGTATTCGTTCCGATCCACCTGTCGAATCACCCGATTCACCAGCTTTGAATCCATCCCCATTTCGATCATCTCACCGGCACTCTTTTGGTCTTCGATATAAGCCTTGAGGATGGGATCCAGGATTTCGTATGGGGGAAGGTCATCTTCATCTCTTTGGTCCGGCGCAAGCTCTGCAGACGGGGCTTTTTCAAGGATCCGTTCGGGTATGATCTCTTTTTCGGAATTGATCCGTCTGGCCAGCCGATAAACCAGGGTTTTCGGAACATCCGAAATGACCGCCAGGCCGCCGTTCATGTCGCCGTAGAGGGTGCAGTAGCCCATGGCCAATTCGGATTTGTTTCCGGTGGAAAGCAACATGGCACCGTCCCGGTTGGAGATGGCCATGAGAAGCGTTCCCCGGATCCGGGCCTGGATGTTTTGCTCCGTGACGCCGGGCCGACCGGGGTCGAAATGGGGGGATATGCCGGGGAGGAAGGCCTCGAATATAGGATCAATGGGATGCATGATCCAAGCAATATTTAGGTTTTCCGCCAGTGCCCGGGTGTCTTCGAAATTGTCTTTGGAGGTGTAGCGCGAGGGCATGAAGACGGCGGTGACATTCTCTTTTCCCAGGGCCTCTTGGGCGATGCAGGCCACCAGGGCCGAATCGATCCCGCCGCTTAAACCGAGGATCACTTTGGAAAAGCCGCACTTGGTCACATAGTCGGCGGTTCCCATGACCAGGGCTTTCCAGACAGCCTCTATATCGTCGTCGAAGACCGGATGAATATCTCCAACGCCTTCGTCGATGTCCACGACGACGAGGTCTTCCGCAAAGTCTCGGGCGGCCGCGACACAGGCTCCGGAGGGGTTGAGGGCGAAGCTTAAGCCGTCGAATAAAACAGAGTCGTTGCCGCCCACCTGGTTCACGTAGATCAACCAGATGCCGTATTTTTTTGCGATGCCGGCCAGCATTTCCGAGCGGAAACGGTTTTTACCCATGAAAAACGGTGAGGCGGAGATATTGACGAGAAGATCCGCACCGCTTTTCACCAACTGGCTGACCGGATCGGCGGAATAGATCCGCCTTGAAAAAAAATCTTTATCGTTCCAAGCATCTTCACAAATGGAAATCCCAATGCGGCGCCCCTTGTAAAAAAAAGTTTCGGTGCTTGTTCCCGGTTCGAAATGCCTCCGTTCGTCAAAAACATCATAGACGGGCAAGAGGCGTTTTTGCACCTGGTGCAAGCGCTTTCCGTCTTCGAACAGGACGGCGGAATTGAAAAGAGCGTTTCCACCCGGATTGGGGTTTTTGTCTACAGAACCGCAGATGACCCCGATGCCGCGTATCGATTCGATGAGTCGATGGAGGCAAACCAGTCCGGCATCCACGAAATCCCTTTTTTCCAGAAGGTCCCGTGGCGGATATCCGCAAAGAGACAGTTCCGGAAAAACCACCAGGTCACAACCCATACCCCTCGCGCGGTCGGCAAAAGCAACGATCTTTTCAGAGTTGTAAGGATAGTCCCCGATGACGGGATTGATTTGTGCCAGCCCGATTTTCAATTCCAGCCCCTTTTTTATCCAAAGGGAAGCTACACCGGTTGGTTTTGTTTTGTCAAGGTGCCGGAAAAAGTCGTAACACCCAATAATGACTTGACAAAACAGCCTGTCCAATCAAAGATAAATCAAAATACCGATATTTTAAAACCACAAAGACAACGCTATGCCCGACATCTTTACCTCAAACGATAATGACCCGTTCGACTCTTCATTCAAAATCTATTACGACCTGATGGCCAAGAGGGTGAGTGAAATCCTCCTGGTTTCCAGCCCCTACGATGCCTTCATCATGGAAGAAGACGGCCGACTGGCCGAGCGGATCATTCATGAATACCGCGACCTCAATCTCACCCGTCCCCCCAGGCTGACCTGGGTCTCCACCGCCCAGGAGGCGCTCAACAGGATGTCCCGGCAGAAATTCGATCTGGTGCTGACTATGCCACGTCTGGGGGACATGGAGCCTAAAAATTTAGGCCGCACCATCAAGGAACGTTTTCCGAAAACACCGGTGTTTCTCCTGACTCACGGCACGACAGGCATGCCCATGGACGACCCGGCTGCAGACCCGGATGCCATCGATAAAACCTATATATGGACTGGCAACACCGATCTCCTTTTAGCCATGATCAAGAATGAAGAAGACCGGATGAACGTGGTTTCGGATACCCAAAGGGCGCGGGTCAGGGTGATCCTTATGGTGGAAGATTCGCCGGTTTATTATTCTTCCTTGCTTCCCTTTCTCTACAAGGAAGTGGTGACGCAGACCCAGGCGGTGATGGAAGAGTCTTTAAATGAAGAGCATCGCATCCTGAGGATGCGCGCCCGGCCGAAGATTTTGCACGCCTTAAACTACGAAGATGCCGAAAATCTATTCGGCTCTTTTCAGAGTTATATGCTGTGCGTGTTGTCAGACGTCCGGTTCCCGAGGGACCGGAAGCTCGATCCGGAGGCCGGGTTCTCTTTTGTATCCAGGGTTCGGAGTGAACGTCCCCAGCTTCCGTTGTTTATCATGAGCTCGGAAGAAAAGAACCGGGAAAAGGCCCACGACGTCGGGGCGTTGTTTCTGAACAAGAACTCGCCCACCTTTCATACGGATATCCGCTCCTTTTTCATGCAGTATCTCGGGTTCGGAGAATTTGTTTTCCGGATGCCCGACGGAACCGAGGTGGCGCGTGCTTCCAATCTGCTGGCCCTGGAGATGATCCTCCCTTCGATTCCCGATGAATCGGTCTATTACCATGCCCTGCGGGATCATTTTTCCACATGGCTGATGGCGCGATCCGAAGTCGAGTTGGCCGCAAAGCTCAAGCTTATCAAAGTGACCGACTTTTCCAGCGTCCGGGAGAACAAGGATTATCTGGTGGCATGCCTGCGCAATCGCCGCTTGGCCCGCCAAAAAGGGGTGATCGCCGACTTTACCTCGGAGGGGTTCGATCTTGAAACCGAGTTTGCTAAGATCGGGAAAGGCTCTTTAGGGGGAAAGGCCAGGGGACTGGCTTTCATGGCCACCCGTTTCAAGGCACAGGCGAGCCTTTTTGAAAAGTACCCCGATGTAGCCCTCGGAGTTCCTAAGACCCTCGTGATTTCGACCGAAGCCTTCGACGAATTTATCCGGGAAAATGACCTCAAAGCCCTGGCCGACAGCTCCCTTAAAAATGCTGAAATTGCGAGCCTCTTTTTGAAAGGACAGCTTCCCGACTGGCTGGAAAAAGACCTGCGCCGGTTCCTCACCGGTGCGCATTATCCTTTGGCCGTCCGCTCTTCGAGTCTCTTGGAAGATGCCATGTTTCAACCGTTTGCCGGTCTTTACCGGACATATATGGTACCCAACAATCACGGCGATATCGGAGTCCGTTTGAGGCATCTGAGCCAGGCCATCAAGCTCGTTTTCGCTTCGACGTACTACGAGGCGCCACGCTCTTTTTCCAAGAGTACGGTTCATCGGATCGAGGAGGAGAAGATGGCAGTGGTGATCCAAAAGCTTACCGGATCGACCTGCGGCGATCATTACTATCCCGCCGTTTCCGGGGTTGCCCAGTCTTACAACTTCTACCCCGTCGGTCATATGAAGGCCGATGAAGGGATCGCCCACATCGCGGTCGGTTTGGGGAAGACCGTGGTGGAGGGATTGAATGTTCTGCGTTTTTCCCCAAAACATCCCCAGTTCCTTCCCCAGTTTTCGACAGTGGAGGACATCCTGAAAAACGCCCAGCGACATTTTTATGCCATACAACTGAAAGGTTCGCCGGAAAGTTTTGATAAAGAGGCGTTGAAAAGGGAGGATCCCTCGTTGACACAGCTTGAAATTGCGGAAATTGCCGAAGATCCCCGCCACGTTACGATAAAAAGCCTGTTGAGCGCCTACATCTCACAGGAGAATCGCATTCGGGATTCTTACTTGGGAGAAGGGGTTCCGGTTCTGACCTTTGCCAATATTTTAAAATACGGCTCCTTTCCCCTGCCCGAAATTCTCAACGATGTGCTGAAAATGGGGGAAGAGGGGATGGCCTCTCCGGTCGAAATCGAGTTTGCAGTCAACTTCCCGGTTTCCGCTGACGAAAAGCCCGAATTTACCCTGCTTCAGATCCGGCCCATGGCCTTGTTTCAGAAACGCCTGGACGTGGACATTACTTCCGAGGAAATTTCAAGGGCTTTCTGCTTTTCGTCCATGGCGCTTGGATATGGTGTGCGCGATGATATTGAAGATATTCTTTTTGTCAAGCCGGATGCCTTCGATGCGGCCAAGACGGTGGAGATTGCCCGGGAGATAGGTTCGTTAAATAAATTCATGATCCAAAACGCTCGCCGCTATTTGCTCATCGGCCCGGGAAGATGGGGTTCGGCCGACCGGTGGCTGGGGATACCGGTGGCTTGGAACGACATCTCCATGGTGGGATCCTTTATCGAGAACCG
>Ga0066650_10000182_pt1 | contig 19406 bp, 19 predicted proteins | sample CryGey092014_all_FD_59539 | JGI IMG/M metagenome (GOLD analysis project Ga0066650, IMG submission 59539) | Groundwater microbial communities from aquifer - Crystal Geyser CG23_combo_of_CG06-09_8/20/14_all | ecosystem: Environmental > Aquatic > Deep subsurface > Groundwater | place: USA: Utah...
GAACCAATTAACAGAGGCGAAGATTATAAAAGAAATTTACCCATAGAACCCACTCAAAAGAAACATAGAGAACTTACTGTGGAAAGAAATGTTCCTTATCCCGCTATTTATAAGGCATACCACATGTGTGCACGCAATGATGAAGAGTATCACACCACTGATATTATTTCTGATTTATTATCAAATGGCAAATCATCGAGATTGCATAAAGAATTGGTGAAAAAACAAAAATTATTCAGCGATATCAATGCTTATATTTCTGGCGATATAGACAAAGGTCTATTTATAATCACTGGCAAATTAGTGCAGGGTGTGAAAATGGAAATTGCCGAAAAAGCAATAGACCAAGAGTTGGATAAACTTATCAATGAAAGAGTAAATGATTTTGAATTAAACAAAACAAAAAATAAAATTGAAGCTACAATGCTTTTTTCAGAAATGAATGTGTTGGATAAAGCGATGAATCTTGCTTATTATGAAGTTTTAGGAAATGTATCTGATATTAACAGACAAATAGAACTTTATAATTTGGTTACTCCCGAAAATGTTAATAAACTATCCAATACTATTTTTAATAAAAACAATTGTTCTACCTTGTATTATTTGGCTAAAAAATAAATGCCAAAAATAAAGTCTTTTAATCTTAAATATATGAATACTCTTAATAGAAGTGCGGCTCCCGAAATACAAACAATTAAAAAACTTGATGTTATTCAACCAGCAAAGTATATACTTAGCAATGGAATACCTGTATATGCTATTAATGCTGGCACACAAGACATTATCAAAATAGAATTTATATTTTGTGCCGGCACCTTTTATCAACAAAATAAATTGGTAGCACAGTTTACTAATAAAATGCTGATAGAAGGCACCAAAAAAAAATCAGCCAACGAAATTGCTGATACTATTGATTTTTATGGAGCATTTATTCAAACTGATGTAGAAAAGGACAAAGCATACATTACACTTTATTGTTTGAACAAACATCTGTCTAATGTGTTACCAACCTTTGAAGATATTATTAAAAATGCAACATTCCCCGTAAATGAATTTTCTATTTATCTGCAAAATCAGAAACAACAGTATATCGTAAACAGTCAAAAAGTAAATTATGTTGCCAGAACTAAGTTTCCATGCTTGATATTTGGGAATAATAACCCTTATGGGGTATGTGCGGACATAGATGATTATAATAACTTGCAAAGACAATCCTTAATCGACTTTTACAAGAGCTATTACAAAGCAAATAAATGCAAAATAATTATAGCTGGTAAAATTAACCACGAACACCATAATTTACTCGAAACTTATTTTGGAAAGAACGATTGGTTGTCGAATGAGAAAATTGAAAATAAAAATTTTACCATTGAAACTCTTCCCCAAAAGAAGCACTTTATTTATAAAGAAGATGCCTTACAATCAGCCATACGTATTGGCAAAAGCATTGTAAATAAAACTCATCCAGATTATATGGGTTTGCAAGTGCTAAATACAGTGCTTGGTGGTTATTTTGGCTCTCGATTGATGACTAATATAAGAGAAGACAAAGGTTATACTTATGGGATAGGTTCTGGTTTAATCTCATTTATTAATTCAGGTTTATTTTTTATTGCCTCTGAAGTTGGAACAGATGTGTGTAGCAAAGCTGTTGATGAAATATATAAGGAATTGAAGCTATTAAGAACTCTATTGATTAGTGAAAGCGAACTTAATCTGGTTAAAAATTACTTATTAGGAACATTATTGAGAAATGCGGATGGCCCCTTTGCCCTCTCCGATCGATATAGAGGTTTGCTTGAGTATGGATTGGATGAAACATACTATACTGCATTTGTGGAAACCATTAACAATATAACTCCTACAACATTAAAAGAACTCGCCGAAAAATATTTTAGCGAAGAATCTATGTTCGAATTAATTGTTGGTAAAATTGATAAATAACATTTTTATTTTATAACTTAGTGCTTGCAAAATCAAACTTATGCGTTTAAAGAAAATTCTAATAGTATTGTTTCTATTTTTGTTTACAACTTTTTTTATTGTAAGCAATTCTTGTAAGAAAGATAAAAAACAAGACAGTATTCCTTATGCTTATGTCGATTTTTATATAAACACAAATTCAACACAATTTCTCGAACTACATTCCGTTGGTGGATGGGTGTATGTTACAGGTGGCGTTCGTGGTATAATAATATATCGCAAAGCAGTTGATGAATTTATTGCTTATGAGAGAAATTGCACCTATCAACCAAACAACACTTGTGCTTTAGTATCGGTTGATAATTCTAATTTAATGCTTTTAGATTCATGTTGCGGTTCTATGTTCCTATTGACAGATGGTTCGGTGATAAAATCTCCAGCCAGTATTCCGTTGAAACAATATCGGACTTCATTTGATGGTAGTACCTTACACGTTTTTAATTAATTTAAAGATGGAAGAAAAAACAAAATCATATAGTAATAAAGATATTACTGTTTATTGGAAACCCTTATTATGCATACATTCAGCCATTTGCACAAAGGGATTGCCCAGTGTTTTTGATGCAAACAAAAGACCTTGGATAAACATAGATGGTGCTTCAAAAGATGAAATCATAGAAGTAGTTAATAAATGCCCATCTGGAGCATTAAGTTTTTCCCTTAAAGAAGGTTTGACATTTGAAAAAGAAGTACCCAGTAATTCTGAAGTTACCGTAAGTATTTTGAAAGATGGTCCCATCATAATCAATGCAGACAGCAAAGTGATAGATGCCAATGGAAATATACATCATAAAAAGGGCAATTGTGCTTTATGTACTTGCGGTTTATCTAAAGAGAAGCCTTTTTGCGATGGATCTCATTATAATAAATCTTAATCATTCATCAAAAAAAAAACTAAACAAATCAAACAATTAACCAAATAGCAATATTATGAAAACAAAAAGAGGAGTAATTGGCATTCTCACTGGAGGTGGAGATGTTCCTGGTTTAAATCCAGCTATTCGTGCCGTTACAGTTAGAGCACACATCGAAGGTTATGAAGTAATTGGCATTCGCAGAGGTTGGGCAGGTTCAACTGAGCTTATCAGAGATAAAAATGCAGATAATAGCAATAATTATCAAGTGTTAACAGATGAATTGGTAAATAAAGCGGGTAGAACTGGCGGAACTTTTCTTCATTCCTCCAGAACACGCCCAAGTCATGTTACTAAAAACAATGTTCCAACACATTTAAAAGATATTTATAAAGATGATAGTAATGATTTAACCCCAGAAATATTAAAAAATTTGGACTATCTTGGTATTGATTATCTAATTCCTATTGGAGGTGATGATACACTTAGTTATGGGGTTCGTCTATTTAAGGAAGGGTTCAAGGTAGTAGCAATTCCCAAAACTATGGACAATGATGTTCCTGGTACTGATTATTGCATCGGCTTTAGTACTTGTGTAACCCGCACTATTAGTATGACCAATACACTTCGAACATCTGCTGGCTCTCACGAACGTTTTTTAGTAATGGAGGTATTTGGTAGATATGCTGGTTTTACTGCTGTTTTACCCACCTTAGCAGGTGCAGCTCATCGTTGTGTAATTCCCGAATTTAAATTTAATATGGATAACCTTACGGAACTAATGGTTGAAGACAGACAAAAGAACCCTAGCAAGTATTCTATTGTTATTGTTTCCGAAGGTGCAACATTTGAAGGTTCTGATATGTTATTTTCAAACATGGAGAAAGATGCTTATGGGCATGCAAAACTTGGCGGTATTGGAGATGCTGTTTCTGCTAAACTTAAAGAGTTATCTTCCAAATACAACAAAGGTCAGAAAATAGAAACCATCAATCAAAACTTAGGATATCTAGTTAGAGGAGGAGACCCCGATGCCATCGATTCAATTGTTCCAATGGTTTATGGAAATCTTGCACTCGACCTTATTCTTAAAGGAATTCATGGCAGGCTTGTGATTTTGAAAAATGGAAGATACGACAATATGCCGATAGACATTATTACAAGCACTAAAAAGGTTGTAGATATTGAAACTTTTTATGACACAAAACGATTACATCCATTTTATTCGGCATTTGATGGCAAACCTTTGTTTATCCTCACTTAAAATGATTACTGTCAAAGACTTTAATAATACTCAATTGGTTTAATTGATGGTATGTAATATTTTAATGTATTTTTGCAATGAAAATTAATATTGGTGAAAAAATTCCTTATCATTCGCTTTAGTTCTATTGGAGATATTGTTTTAACCACTCCAATGATACGATGTATTAAAACTCAATTTAATTGCGAATTGCATTTCCTTACTAAAAAGGAGTTTTCTTCAATTCTTATTAACAATCCTTATATTGATAAGCTATTTGCTTATGATAACAATTTAAAACAATTGGTTAATCAATTAAAAGCAGAGAATTACGATTATATTATCGATTTACACAACAATATTCGCTCTCACCTAATTAAATTTCGATTATTTAAACCATATACTTGTGTTCGAAAACTAAATTTTCTTAAATGGCTGATCGTTAATTTTAAAATTAATTTATTGCCTAAAGTTCATATTGTTGACAGGTACTTTGATGCTGCAAAAAAGTTGAATATTGCAAACGACAATGCTGGTCTTGATTATTTTATTTCTAAAACGGATGAAATAGACATTAAAACACTTCCCGAATCGCATCAATGCCAATATATTGCTTTTGTTATAGGAGCAAAGCATTTCACTAAACAAATTCCTATAAACTTATTAATAGAAATTTGTAAGCAAATAACTAAACCTATTATTTTGCTTGGTGATAAGCAAGATGAAGAAAAGGGAAACTTCATTCATAAAGAAATTGGACAAAATATTTATAATGCTTGTGGCAAATACTCTCTTAATCAATCTGCATTTTTAATAAAAAATGCAGACAAAGTTGTTACTGCCGACACAGGATTGATGCATATTGCCGCTGCATTTAATAAAAAAACAATTTCATTATGGGGAAATACTATTCCTGCATTTGGTATGTATCCTTATATGCCGAAAAATACTTCCAATTCAGTTATTTTTGAAAATAATAATTTAAAGTGTCGCCCCTGTTCTAAACTTGGATATCAACAATGCCCCAAAAAACACTTTAATTGTATGAATCAATTAAATGTAATTGAAATAATCAATATTATTAATAATGATTGAGCATAATAATCAATAGAATTCAATTATGACAATTATAAGAAGATTCATAAGCAAACTAAAAGACAAACATAAGCCCAAATTTGGAGCTCTTGATATTTTAAAGTATATTGGTCCAGGTCTTTTAGTAACTGTTGGCTTTATAGACCCTGGTAATTGGGCTTCTAATATTGCAGCTGGTTCCGATTTTGGATATAAATTGCTTTGGATGGTTACTTTGTCCACCATTATGCTTATAATATTACAGCATAATGTTGCACATCTTGGTATTGCCTCCGGTTTATGCCTTTCTGAAGCTGCAACTATATATACCAAACCATGGGTATCAAAAACATTGCTTTCATCAGCTATATTTGCTTCCATTTCAACAGCATTAGCAGAGATTCTTGGTGGAGCAATTGCGTTACAGATGTTATTTGGTATGCCTTTAAAAATTGGAGCTGTTCTAACGGCTTTACTCGTTGCATTTATGTTATATTCAGGTTCATATAGAAGATTAGAAAAATGGATTATTGGATTTGTTTCAATTATAGGTATTTCTTTCATATACGAACTCACAATAGTTGATATTAATTGGGCTGAAGCAGGAATATCTTGGATAAAACCAACTATTCCAAGTAATTCAATGCTCATTATTATGAGTGTGCTTGGGGCTGTTGTAATGCCTCACAATTTATTTTTACATTCCGAAATTATTCAAAGCCGTCAATGGAATCTTGAAAACGATAGTGTAATAAAAAAACAATTAAACTTCGAATTATTCGATACCATGTTCTCAATGGTGATAGGATGGGCAATAAATAGTGCCATAATTTTGATTGCAGCAACAACATTCTATCAAAACAATTTACATGTAACTGATTTGAATCAAGCAAAAAATATGCTTACGCCTTTATTAGGAAATGCTGCTGGCATTGTTTTCGCAATTGCTTTATTATTCGCTGGTATATCGTCAAGTTTAACTGCAGGTATGGCGGGTGGCAGCATATTTGCTGGTATATATAAAGAACCTTATGATATAAAAGACAATCATACAAGAATTGGCGCAGGAATAACACTTTTTGTCGCTGTATTAATTATATTTTTTATAAATAATCCTTTTAAAGGGCTTATCATTTCTCAAATGGTTTTAAGTATTCAGTTGCCTTTTACTATATTTCTTCAAATATATTTAACCTCTTCCAAAAAAGTAATGGGAAAATATGCAAACAACTCATTTACCATTTTTATACTTTATAGTATTGCTGCTCTGGTTACTTTTCTTAACATTCTGTTATTTATAAGTTTATTTTAAATAGAAATAATTTAGAAAATTTTTGCAAATTATTGAAAAATCGTGTAGGTTTGTAACTTAATTTAAAATCAAAATAAAAATGAAAGTTCCTGAAAATTTAAAGTACACTAAAGACCACGAATGGATTAGAGTTGAAGGCAATGAAGCTTATGTCGGCATTACAGAATATGCTCAAAGCGAATTGGGAGATATCGTATATGTTGAAGTTGAAACAGTTGGCGAAACTATTGAAAAAGAAGAATCATTTGGCACTATTGAGGCTGTAAAAACAGTTTCTGATATGTTTATGCCTATGTCAGGTGAAATTCTTGAACTCAACAGCAAACTTGAAGCTACTCCAGAATTAATTAATAAAGATCCTTATGGTGATGGTTGGGTTATTAAAATTCGTTTAACTAAAACTGCTGAATATAACGAATTGCATACACCTGCTCAATACAAAGCCCTTATTGGAGCTTAAAATATAAATAATATCATTTGCAAAGCCCTTTTTGCCCTATTTTGATTTTTTAAATAAAGTATATGTTTATTAAACATAATATTTTGGCTTTTTTTTGGGCTTTGTTTATTTTATTCCTTTGCGGAATACCTGGCAAAGACCTTCCTGATTTAACCTATTGGGACAATTTATCTTTAGATAAAGTATTTCATCTTATTTTGTTTGCTATTCTTGTAGTTTTTACAATTAGTGGATTCAAGAAGCAGACTAATTTTGCGTTTCTAGAAAAGTATGCTAAGATAAATGCTTTAACTATTGTAACTTTTTATGGTGGTTTAACCGAATTACTTCAAGGTACACTTTTTGTTGATAGAAAAGCCAGTATATTTGATTTTTTAGCTAATTTTATTGGTAGTTTATTAGGAATGCTCTTATATAATCATATAGTTAAATTGGTGTCTGTTCTTATTAATAGAAGAAAAGACAGATTCGATGAAATCCTTTTCGAAAATCGTTTTAAAGATTATGGTGCTTACAAGCTAAGAAACAGTTATAACAAGCACATGTCTTTTGCTATTTGGATAACCGTAACAATCTTTCTGGCTTTCTTTTTCATAATTCTGATGAAAGGCTTTGTTGATGAAAACAAAAACAATATGGAGGATACAGTTGTTATTAGTGAATTTATGGAATCTCCTCCTCTGGAAGCCAATACCCAACCACCACCACCTGTTCCACCATCTTCTTCAACACAATTAGGAAACCTTGTTGATAAAATTAAATTTTCATCACCTGTTATTGTTCAAGATTCTGTTGATTATGTAGATTCGATTAAACATACCAATGTAAACCCTTTAGCTGATAACGATTCTATTAATGGAACAAATAATAATAACAACTCTTTATCAGGGAATGGGGCAGATGTATATGCTGTTGTTGATGAATTTCCTAAATTTCCTGGTGGTGATGAAGCAAGAATAAAATTTTTACAAGCAAATGTCAAATATCCAAAAGTAGCTTCCTACAATGGAATAAAAGGCGTTGTTTATATCAATTTTATTATAGAAAAAGATGGAAGCATGTCAAATATTAAACTATTAATGGGTATTGGAGGAGGTTGCGACGAGGAAGCACTGCGAGTTGCTAGACTTATGCCAAAATGGACTCCTGGAAAAAGAAAAGGTCAAGCGGTTAGAGTGTATATCAATATGCCTATTAAGTTTTTCTCTCCAACAAGTTAAATAATTAACAAATTTTATATGTTTAAAAATTTATCATTGCTGATATTTTCCGATATTTGCAAAAACAAGATTCATAATGTTAAAAGAAAAACGAAATAAATTATACCAAAAACTTAAAAATAAGTATCGTTTGGTCTTGATGAATGATGAGACTTTTGAGGAAAGGCTCTCGTTTCGATTATCTCGTTTAAACGTTTTCGTGGTAGTGGGAACAATAACAATTTTGTTAATTATTGGAACAACTTTTATTATTGCTTTTACACCTCTTCGAGAGTATATTCCTGGCTATTCAGATGTTAATTCAGGGAAACGCGTTGTACAATTACTAGTTCGCGTTGATTCCTTAGAATCTGCGTTAAACCAAAATAACCAATTCCTCAGAAACATTAACAATGTGATGGATGGAAAAGTTGCTGGCTCTGAAAACCTTGTTAAACCAACAGAAAACATGACTAATTACGATACTATTACAATCTCCAAATCTAAAGAAGATTCAGCTTTACGCACCGAAATTGAAAGCCAAAATCAATATAATATTGGTTTGTATAACGAAGATAAACCTCAAAATTCAATTAAAAATTTCTACTTTTTTACTCCTTTAAAAGGGACGATATCAAATAATTATAGCCTTAAAGAACAACATTACGGCATCGATATTGTTGCTTCTCCAAATGATGCAATTAAAGCAACTTTAGACGGAATAGTCATTTTAGCCGCTTGGACTCTAGAAACAGGCTATGTTATTGCTATACAACATCAAAGTAATTTGATATCCGTTTATAAACATAATTCCGTTTTGCTTAAAAAAGAAGGTATGTTTGTTAAAGCAGGAGAACCCATTGCCTATGTAGGCAATTCTGGCGAATTAACTTCTGGACCTCATTTGCATTTTGAATTGTGGTATAACGGAAATCCCGTTGACCCTAAAGAATATATTTCCTTTTAATAAAATCTAACTATTGAAAAAGCATATTGCCATTTTAGGGTCAACTGGTTCCATTGGTACTCAAGCAATAGAAGTTATTCAACAACACCCCGAACGCTTTGAAACAGAGGTTTTAACTGCTCAAAATAATGCAGATTTGCTTATTTCGCAAGCCATTCAGCTTAAACCAAATGCAGTTGTTATTGGCAACGAACAGTATTATGACAAAGTTAAAAATGCTTTGTTTTCTCTTGGAATTAAGGTATATGCTGGCGAAGAATCCCTTTCTCAAATTGTAGAAATGGATACTATTGATATGGTTTTAACAGCAATGGTTGGCTATGCGGGTCTAAAACCAACCATTAAAGCCATTGAAGCAGGAAAACAAATTGCCTTGGCAAATAAAGAAACCCTTGTTGTTGCTGGCGATTTGATTACCAAACTCGCTCAAGAAAAAGGCGTAAGCATTTATCCAGTTGATTCAGAGCATTCAGCAATATTTCAATGCCTTGCTGGTGAATATATCAAAAGTATTGAAAAGATTTATTTAACCGCTTCTGGTGGTCCCTTTAGAGGAAAGGATAGAGAATTTCTTAGCAAGGTAAAAAAAGAACAAGCACTCAAGCATCCAAATTGGAAGATGGGCTGCAAGGTAACCATCGATTCTGCTTCTTTAATGAATAAAGGCTTGGAAGTTATTGAAGCTAAATGGCTCTTTGGTGTTGAAGTAGATAAAATTGAAGTAGTTGTTCATCCACAATCTATTGTTCATTCTTTGGTTCAATTTATTGATGGTTCCATCAAAGCTCAAATGGGATTACCTGATATGAAACTACCTATCCAGTACGCATTGAGTTATCCTGAAAGATTAAAATCTGATTTTCCTCGTTTTAATTTTTTAGATTATCCACACTTAACATTTGAAAAGCCTGATATTGAAAATTTTCGTAACCTTGCTCTAGCTTATCAAGCATTGAAAGCAGGAGGAAATATGGCTTGTATTCTCAATGCAGCCAACGAAATTGTGGTTTCAGCATTTTTAAAAGACAAAATTGGCTTTCTCGAAATGTCCGATATAATTGAAATGTGCATGCAAAAAATAAGTTTTATAAAACAACCTACTTACGAAGATTTTGTGATAACTGACAAAGAAACTCGTACCTTTGCAAAATCACTGATTAAATGATTGACACAATAATACAAATAATTATAAAAATTTTTGATATCTAATGGAAATACTTATTAAAGCCCTTCAACTAATATCCAGTTTAGCAATTTTAATTCTTATTCACGAGCTAGGACATTTTATCCCTTCAAAACTATTTAAAATTAGGGTAGATAAATTTTATCTTTTTTTCGACCCTTGGTTTTCTTTATTTAAATTTAAAAGAAAAGATACCGAATATGGTATTGGTTGGCTTCCCCTTGGAGGATATTGTAAAATATCTGGTATGATTGACGAATCGATGGATAAAGAGCAAATGAAACAACCACCGCAACCCTGGGAATTTCGTTCTAAACCCACTTGGCAAAGACTTATTGTGATGCTCGGTGGCGTTACCATGAATCTAGTGTTGGCAATTCTTATTTATATTGTAATGCTTTCAGTTTGGGGTGAAGAATATTTGCCAACAGCCAACGTAAAATACGGCATTACTGTTGATGCAACCGCCGAAGAAATGGGCTTAAGAAATGGTGACAAGATATTAAGCCTTGATAATAAAGTAGTAGAAGATTTTTACAAAATAACTGCTGTTATCATTCTTGATAATCCCAAAACTATTCAAGTTGAAAGAGATGGCAAAAAATTAGATATTACGATTCCTAATGGAACAATTGCGAAAATAATTAAAAACAGCAAAAAAAGTGCCGATTTAATAGGTGTTCGCATTCCTTTTGAAGTAGGAAGTTTTACAAAAGATTCGCCAGGAAAAACTGCAGGATTAAAAGAAGGCGACAAGCTTATTGGTATCAATGATGTTCAAACAAATTATTTTGATGAATTTCGCAAAGAAATTGTAAAACATAAAAATCAACAAGTTGTAATTATTGCACTTCGGTTAAAAGATACAATTAAAATTAATTTGAAAGTACCAAACGATGGTTTAATAGGCATTGGGGGTAAAAACATTACAAATTACTTTACATTTTCCAAAAAAGAGTATTCTATTTTTGAAGCCATACCAGCCGGTACAGTAAAAGCTTATAATTCTATTACGAATTATATCAAACAACTTCGTTTAATATTCTCACCCGAAACCAAAGCGTATGAATCTTTGGGTGGTTTTATTGCAATTGGCAATATTTTTCCTGCGGAGTGGCATTGGCAATCTTTTTGGGGTTTAACAGCATTTCTTTCTGTAATACTTGCTATAATGAACGTTTTACCTATACCAGCATTAGATGGAGGACATGTTCTATTTCTTCTTTATGAAATCATTACTCGCCGTAAACCAAGCGATAAATTTATGGAATATGCCCAAATAGTTGGGATGGTTATTTTACTTGGCTTGTTGGTTTATGCAAATGGCAATGATATTGTGAAACTTTTTAGATAAAGTTTAATGAAGCGATAGCTAAAAAACATTGCTTCATTTGTTTTGTTTTATTCTCGCAATTTTAATTGACATATATAGAAGCTCATTTTCACCTCTATTATTCCTTTTATAGTTTTATTGCTGTTATTATTACTAATTTTATAAACCTTAAATTTAAAACGGTTTGCTGTTTTATTGACAAATATGCAGGTTTAAGGAATCATTCAATTTTAAAAATACCTAAGGTAGCATAGAATTTATTATTATCTTTGCACCTTAAAATCAATTTAAAAAAAATCGTAGAATGGAAAATACATTAGTTGAAAACACTTTAAAATACAAAGTAAAAGACATTTCTTTGGCTGATTTTGGTAGAAAAGAAATAGAAATAGCCGAATATGAAATGCCAGGTTTAATGTCTTTACGTAAAAAATATGGTGATTCAAAACCATTGAAAGATGTTAGAATTACTGGTTCATTACACATGACAATTCAAACCGCAGTTCTCATTGAAACATTAACAACTTTAGGTGCAAATGTTAGATGGGCAAGTTGTAATATTTTTTCTACACAAGACCATGCCGCTGCTGCTATTGCCAAAGCTGGCGTTCCTGTTTTTGCTTGGAAAGGCGAAACTATAGAAGAATATTGGTGGTGTACTAATCAAGCATTATCCTTTCCCGAAGGCAAAGGTCCACAATTAATTGTTGACGATGGGGGAGATGCTACTTTATTTATTCATAAAGGCTATCAGGCAGAAAAAGATGCAAGTATTTTGGATAAAAAAGCTTCTAATCACGAAGAACAAGTGATTCTAAATTTATTAAAAGGCATCTTAAAAGAAGATAACCAAAAATGGCATCGCATTGTTAAAGAATGGAAAGGAGTTTCAGAAGAAACTACTACTGGTGTTCATCGTTTATACCAAATGATGGAAAGAGGCGAATTGTTGGTTCCTGCTATCAATGTAAATGACTCCGTAACCAAATCTAAATTCGATAACTTATATGGTTGTCGCGAATCATTGGCTGATGGTATCAAAAGAGCTACCGATGTGATGATTGCCGGCAAAATAGTAGTTGTTTTAGGTTATGGTGATGTGGGTAAAGGTTGTGCAAAATCAATGAAATCTTATGGCGCAAGAGTTATTGTTACCGAAATTGATCCTATTTGTGCATTACAAGCTGCAATGGAAGGATTTGAAGTTGCTTGTGTGGAAGATACTTTACACGAAGGAAACATTTTTGTTACTACTACTGGTAACCTCGATGTTATTACCGTTGAACACATGGCAAAAATGAAAGACCAAGCCATTGTTTGCAACATCGGTCATTTCGACAATGAAATACAAGTTGATAAATTAGAAAAATTTGCTGGAATCAAAAAAATAAACATTAAACCACAGGTTGATAAATATGTATTTCCTGATGGTCATTGTTTATTTTTATTGGCAGAAGGCAGATTGGTAAATCTCGGATGTGCCACTGGTCATCCTTCATTTGTAATGAGCAACTCATTTACCAATCAAACATTGGCTCAGCTTGATTTATGGAAAAACAAAGATACTTATAAAGTGGGTGTATATCGTTTACCTAAATATTTGGATGAAGAGGTTGCCCGTTTGCATTTAGAAAAGATTGGTGTAAAATTAACAAAACTCACCAAAGAGCAAGCTAGTTATCTTGGCATACCTGCCGAAGGTCCTTATAAAGCAGATCATTATAGATACTAAGATAAATCTGAATTACTTAAAAAGCCATTCTATAATAATTAGATAGGCTTTTTGTTTAGTAAGAGATTATACCAATCTTTTTTCTAAAAGCTACAATCGAATTAGAAAAAATAGATTGGTAAATGCCGATTTGCTTTGTGTTTATTCTTAAAAAAAAGAATATTACAGAAAGCTAAACGGTATTAGGTATTGTTTGATAATTTATTTAGAACGCATAATATAAGCCTATTTCACCAGTAGGTAACAAATTAAAATCTTCTAATACATCTTGAGCACTATAACCAAACATAATATTAAATTTTACCACTTGACCAAAGCCAAAGCCAGGACCAAAACCAATGTTATAAAGTTCTCTTCTTTTGTTAACCGGAGTAGAAGAATAAGGGTAATTATTATTAAATATATAATTTTCTTTATCATAAATTAATAAATGATTTCCTAAATATCCAAAAACTCTTACATATTTAGCATCATAGAATTTATATAAGCCTGTAATACCAGCACTTATCCATATTTTATCATTTTGTTTTATTGGAAGAGCAGTTAACTGAAACCCTAATTTTTTGGGCCAACAGCGATAAGAAAATCCAACTCCTGTGGTGAAACCTGCATTAATACCAAATTCATTTTTCCTAACTTTATTAGGGTTCTCTTCTTGAGCAAATAAAACTTGCATACACAACAAGCAGCTAATCATTAACATTGTTTTTTTCATAATTTACGTTTTTAAAATTTAAAAAATAATCCAATTTCTATAATTGGTGTCATATTAAAAGATTTAATTACATCAAAAAAGCCCATGCCTCCACGTAAAGATAAAACCAAACGTTTGCCAACTTCAAATCCAGGTCCAATTCCTACATTATATTCAGTAATTTTGGTGTTAGTAACCAAGTGATTTCCAAAAAATAGGTAGCTTTTAAAATATTTTTTTTTATTTAATGTATAAAAGGGACTCACTCCCAAGCTAAAAAACTTTTTTTCTTTAGTAGATATTGGAAGAAATGATATTTGTATTCCTAATTTTTTATGCCAGTAGCCATAAGAAAAACCATATCCAGTTGTAAAACCGGCATTAATACCAACTCTATTTTTATAAACTTCTTCTTTGTCTTTGTTTTCTTGTGCTGATAAAGCAAAATAAATAAGTACAAAGCAAGTGATTAACAAAACTTTTTTCATATAATCAATGATTAGGAAAACAATAATAAATACCAAATTCAGCAGTGGGTAACAAATTAAAATCACCTAAAATATCATAAGCCCCATAACCAATCATTAAATTTATACTTACTGGCGATTTGGTTGCAAAACCAACGCCTAATGCAGTATTGTATTTTTTTTCTTCTTTGTTTTCATGGTAAACCAAATCATAATTATAATCTTTTTCAAGTGTGATAAGATAATGGTTTCCCCAATAGCCAAAAAATTGAAGGTTCTTTGTTTCATTGAATTTAATTAATCCAGTTAATCCCATACTGATAAATTCTTGGTATTCATCAAATGGAAATATTCCACCAATAAATTCGTTTGCCCCTGTTAAATCTGACTTATCTTTGCTAAACTTAATTGGTAAAATGGTGGCTTGTACACCTATTTTTTTAGGCCAATAACGATACGATAAACCAGTACCAGTAGAAAAGCCTGCATGTAAACCAATCTGATGAATGTATTTACGTGCTGCTAAATCTTGAGCGTTTACTTGAAATACAAATAAAAACAAATTAAAAATGAGGATTAACTTTTTCATAATAATGTTTTTTATTTTAATTGTTTGAGTTCAATTATGTTTTGCAACTAATGATATTTAAAACTAAGATTCAATTACAAAGATAAAATATTTTTTGAAACGGTTATAATTTATTGTTAAATATGTTTCTTTTAATTTTAAAACAATATTTATTTGCAAATAATAATAAAATAAATATTTATCAAGTAACTAATATATAGGCGATATGATGTTTTATTTAAAATATTATAAATTATATTCCATTGGGTAAAACCTGATTCCATTGATGTTTTGTTCGAACTTTGTTTTTTTAAAACCAAGCCTTTCATATATTTTTACGGCAAATGGAGAAGAATTTACGGTAATTGTATTCATTGAAGGTTTTGTTTCAATACAATTATTCAAAGACTTTAGAAACAAAGTTTTTCCAATTCCTTTTTGCTGAAAGCTTTTTTCTACAAAGAATAACGAAATGTGATTATAATTTTTAAATTGGATTAATCCTACTACTTTATTATTATAAATAGCAATACATGTATAAAACTTTCCTTTAAGTCTTTCTAATAAACTCAGTTGATTGATATGCTTATAAAACTCATTTATTCCTTCTTCATTATAATCTATTGCTACCAATTCATCAAAACTTTTACGTATCAAACTAAATATATTATCAATGTCGTTTGGTTCTGCTTCTCTATAGGTAATTTCTGCTAACATAATTACTGGTATTCTTTATTTTGTTAATTAGTTGTTAAGCAAATTTAAACAAAAAACAATTCCTTATTATTTATGAGAAAATTTATTTTGTTTATTTGGAATTATTCTTAATAATGTTTATCTTTGTTGGTATATAACAAATTTTCAGTAAAAAGTAAATATATGAACAATAAAATTATTCTGTCAATGGTTTGTTTATTAATAATATCATTGTCAAGTTGTGAACAAAATAAAAACCTTACTACTATGGAAAAAACAGATAGCTCTTCATTGAAACTAACCAATGCTGAATGGAAGAAAAAACTAACGCCTCAACAATATCATATTACGAGAGATAAAGGAACAGAATATCCTTATACTGGTAAATATTATAATTTCAATGAAAAAGGAATTTATACTTGTGTGTGTTGCGGAACTGAATTATTTGAATCGGATACAAAATTCGAATCGGGATGTGGATGGCCCAGCTTCTTTGATGTTTACTCCAATAAAAACGTAATTCTTAGAGAAGACACAAGTGCAGGAATGCTTCGTACCGAAATAATATGCAAAAAATGTGAAGCACATTTAGGGCATGTATTTAACGATGGTCCACCACCTACAGGTTTGAGGTATTGCATCAATTCTGAATCCTTAAATTTTATTCCCAATAAAAAATAAAAGTCAATTAAAAAAAAAATCCCGATTTCTCGGGATTTTTTATTTCAATTAAAATGATGCTTTAGGAGGAGCTGGTTCATCGGGTTTTCCTGCATTTTTAAGAGGAAATCTAACTAATACAAATCCTATGATTATTAATACGATAATACTAATGGCAAAAGGAGGATTTTTAAATATTTCTAACATAGGAATATCTAAGAAATAGAAGAGCGCAAAAATAAGTCCCATCAATGCTTCTCCTGCAATGAAACCAGAAGCAAGAAGCACTCCAGTATTTTCAACTCTTGCAATTTGAGCTTCATTATGATTTCTCCTTTTACTAAACATATCAACAATACCTTTAACTATACCACCAAGGAAAATAGCAAAAGTAGTTTCTAAAGGAAGATACATACCAACACTTACCAACATTGGGCTTTTTACTTGCATCAATATAAAACCTAATCCCATTATCATACCAACGATAATAAGTGGCCATGCCATTTGTCCACCAACAATTCCTTTAGAAAGCATTGCCATTAAGCTGGCTTGAGGAGCCGATAGGTTTTTACTACCAAAGCCCCCTTCGTAACCTTCTTTAACACCTTGAGCAATGTCGCCCTGATTTAAAATAATCAACACTCCAAACATCACACAACCAGCAAGAACAACACCAATAATGTCGCCAATTTGCATTTTCCAAGGAGTACCACCAAGAATGTGACCAGCCTTTAAGTCTTGTAACATTTCACCAGCAACAGCGGCGGAAACACAAACGATAGCAGCAACACCAAGAACAGCGGCAACGCCTTCGTTACCATTAACACCTAATGCTACGAGAATTAATGCGGTAACAACCAATGCGGTGAGCGTTAATCCACTAATAGGATTATTACTAGAACCCATAATTCCGACCAAATAACCAGAAACCGCTCCAAAGAAAAAAGCAAGAATAATTAAAATTGTTGCAGCAGCGAATGCTACAATAAAAGAAGTTTCAAAAATAAAGAAGGTGATACAGAAAGTAGCAACTGCAACTGCTAAAATACCAGCAATTATCCAAGTAAACTTAATGTCTCTTTCTATTCTGTTAGTTATCACATTAGCACCACCGACTGCTTTTTTTACATCACCAATAGCACGAGCAATGCCAGCACCTAAACTTTTTCTCATCTTGAATAGTGTAAAACCTGCTCCCATCAACATACCGCCAATAGCAATAGGTTTAACAATAAATCGCCATATTTGCCCCATTTGGTAGGCTGGGTCGCTTACTTTAGCTGTTGCTGCTTCAAAAGTTAAGGTAACATCTCTACTCATCAAATAATTAGCCCAAGAAGTTAAATCAATGTTTGGTCCTAAAAAATAATATATAATTGGAGTTAATAAACCCCAAGCAATTAATCCACCACTAAAGTTAAGAGCACCTAATTTAGGTCCGATAATATAACCAACGCCCATATATGCAGGGCTAATGCCAGGAGAACTCAATAATAAGCCACCTTGACCATTGATTGAAGTACCGGTAATAGTTTGTTTGGTAAAAACAACAAATTTTTCCCAAGCAACTGCAAAGAATTTAAATTCACCTAAGGCTTTAATAACAGCTCCACCAATCATTGCACCAAAAAGAAATTTGGAACCACCGCCACCACTTCTGCCTGCTTTGTGTATTTCGGCAGCAGCAACAGATTCAGGAAAAGGTAATTCTACGTCTTCAACCATCACTCTACGTAATAAAGCAACAAACATAATACCAAGTATTCCGCCTGATATTAGTATTAGGGTTGAAGTAACATAATGACCTGGTGTGTAAAATTCTGGCCATATCCCAGCAATAAAAAATGCAGGTAGCGTAAATATTGCACCAGCAGCAACGGATTCTCCAATAGAACCAACTGTACGTGCAATGTTTTCTTCAAGTACTGAACCTTTCATTATTTTCAATAAAGCCATTCCAATAACTGCTGCTGGATAAGTAGCTGCTATGGTCATACCTGCTTTTAAACCAAGATAAGCATTGGCTGCACCAAGTACTACCGACATTATCAATCCTATAAGCAAAGCTCTGAAAGTAAACTCTGCCATAGTAGATTCGGATGATACAAAAGGTACAAATTTCTTTTGTTCTGACATATTTCCTCCTTTAATTGTTAATATTAAGTTTTCTAATTACGAAGCCAAATTACGAAAAAAATCTTGATACCTACAAGTATTATTTTTCAGTTTCATATAGTTTGTTTTTGATATATGATAAATTTTCTCAATAAAATCAAGTATTATAAATATGAATTATTTTTTTTGTTTGATAAAAGGATTCTGAAAAGAAATCATTTATTTCATATATTTTTACTTTTGCTTTTATTATTTTTATTTCATTTTCAATATCGCCTCCCTTTAAATATAAGATTCCATTTGGCAAACTGTTGTTTTGATTATTATCAATTTTCCCTTTTGTCCATTGATAAAAAACGTTTAAATCGGTAACAGATCTGCTTAATATAAAATCAAATTTATCAGAAATTTCTTCTACGCGTAGTTTATCGGTTTTTACGTTTTTTAAGCCTAATTTTTCGATTATATCCTGAACTACCGTTATTTTCTTTCCGATGGAATCAATTAAATAGAAACTACTCTCAGGAAACATAATAGCTAAAGGTATTCCTGGAAATCCTCCACCTGTTCCAACATCCATAAAAGTAGTTCCCTTGATAGGTTTTAATATTTTCGCTATTGCTAAGGAATGTAGAATATGTCTTTCAACCAAATGCTCAATATCTTTGCGTGAGATAACATTTATTTTTGCATTCCATTCATTATATAATTCTGGCAACATAGCAAACTGTTGTATTTGCGATGGCGTAATACCAGGGAAATAGTGTGAAATCAATTCCATAGTCTATAAATAAAAATTGGCACTTTTTTGTTAAGTACCAATTTCATTAATTATATTAAATATTTCAATATTATTTGATTAATGG